>Ga0157364_1004447_pt1 | contig 14007 bp, 5 predicted proteins | sample AttsexASBM2_FD_111476 | JGI IMG/M metagenome (GOLD analysis project Ga0157364, IMG submission 111476) | Fungus gardens microbial communities from leaf cutter ant in Ribeirão Preto, State of São Paulo, Brazil - Atta sexdens ASBM2 | ecosystem: Host-associated > Fungi > Mycelium > Unclassified ... | reverse complement strand
TTATGACCTTTAGCTTGGCTCAGGTTGCAACTTAGGCAAAGACTTGAGAAAGAATAAGAGGAATGATCAATTGGTAAAGCATAAGGATACAAGAGTGTATCTACAGCTATATATACCTAAAGACCATATGTTATAGATGAGTCAAATGAGTCATAATACATAAGGAAAACATAAGGAAGTTATGTCTACTTCATGAGGTGCTGACTGAGACTACATGTGGTGCAGCTGATCATTGAGTCATAAAGAAGTCACCCCAATGTCTATGAGATAGCCATGTTGAAGACATGAGGATTTGATCATAGCACCATAGTCACTTATAATCTTTTGGGAAATACTTGTGTTCTTGAATACTTGTTTTTATAGATTCTTGGCCACTTCTTTTGATGTTATGTTCATCATTATAGAGATATATCAAGCTATCTTTGAGAATCTATCAATTACCACCATTATTCCATCATACTCTCTTGAGATTGGTAAGGGTCCCATAAGATCTAGGCTTATAATATCCCATGGTTGGTGAGGGACTGCATTTGGATATAGTGGGTTTCATCTTCTTTTTTGGTCAGGTTTAGTGATCTGACACTGTTTACAACTAAGTATGTATTTTTTGATGCTAGAGAGCATATGAGGTCACCAGTAATTTCTTGTGATGAGTTCATGAGTTTGAATATAACCTAAATATTCTGCTAGTTCATGGTCATGGTGGTCTCAGATTATTTACTCCTGAAGAGTAGTTAAGTCTGGGACATATACTTGTTTCTTCCAAAAGATTACTTTTTCTTCTCTCTTCCATCCCTCTTCTTTAATTTCTACTATCCTCTTGACTTCTTCCTCTATGTAATCTTCTATATCTTCAAGCTCTTTTCACCACTTATTTTTCTTATCTACTCCATATAAATGGATAAGCCTTGTTTTGAAAATTATCTACCCCTCATTGTCTAGTTTTCTCTGGTTGAAGTCAGGCCATCTAGATAGAGTATCTGCCTTTCTTATAGTAGACCCTGGTTTGTAAATCAGGTCAAAGTTATAGTCTTAAATTTCTGAAAACCATTGGACTTGTTACCAGTTTAGCTTTTAAGGCTTCTTGTGGTCTGACCATAGCTCAAACTTGGAGTCTACTAGATAATGTTGCTATTGTTTAAGTCCTGTTATCATTGCTAATAGTTTCTAGTCATAGATTTTGTAGTTTCTTTTAGTTTCATTTCAAGCTTGAGATATATAAGCAACCAGTCACCAGGAGTTATTACTTTGTTGTTGAGATAAGACTCCTCCAATTGCATATCCTGAAGCATTGACCTTTATTCAAGACTTATAACTATTATCCAGGACTGCTAGTTTTAAAGTTATTGTCAACAATCTTTTTAGCTTTCTAAATACCCCTTGTTTCTCTGCTTCCTATCTCTATTCCTTCTTTTCAGTCATCTCTGTAAGTGGTTTGGCTGTGTTGGCAAATCTTTTGATAAAACATCTATAAAATTTACAGAATCCTAAAAATTATCAGACTTCTTGCTTATCCTTAGGTTCTGGCCATTCTTATATTTATTTTACCTTGGTTGTGTCAATTTCAACACTGCCTTTAAAGATTATAATGCCCAGATAGTTGATTTTTATCTGGTGGAATAAATATATTTTTAATTGTAAGATCAATTTGTTTTTATATAGGATTACAAGTACTTGATTAATGATGTTACAGTGCTTTTCTAGAGTTTTAGTAAAGATAAGAATGTCATCCATATAGACTATGACCTTTCCTGTGTTTATGAGCTTTTGTAGAAGGGAGTTCATCATCAGCTGAAAGGTTGCTGGAGAATTATATAGTCCAAAATACATTACTAATAGCTCAAATAGCCCCTTATTAGTTCTAAAAGCTGTTTTCCACTTATTCCTTTCTCTTATCCTCACATTATTGTATCCTCATAAAATATCAAGCTTGGTAAAGTAATTATCTTGTTTAACTTTGTTAACCAGTTTCTAAATCAAGGGTAAGTAATATTTGTTATTTCCTGTGACTTTATCTAGTCTTTGGTGATCTTGAACTGGCTATAATGAGCCATCATTCTCCTTTACAAAAAATAATAGTGCTGCACATATGTATTTTGAGTGTCAGATTCTTCCTGATTTTAGATGCTTTTCAAGGAATTTATATTAAGTTCTTGTTGTTTTTTAGTCATTAATGGGTAAATCTTACAGTCTTTTAGTGAGGATTCTGGAATTATTTCAATTGCATGATTCCATAGTCTTTGTGGAGGGAGCTTATCAAATTTTTTCTTGTTAAAAATAGCATCACAGTATTTCTAGTATTCTTTTGGCACATATTCTTCAAAGCTTACTTCTTGGTCATCCTTCTATCTTCCTACCATTTACTCTCTTATATTTACTAGTAGTATTTGTTCCTCTTGCTCTTTGGCTTTCTTTTTTTCTTTTTCTGGTTCTCCATTCCAAAACATTCTTCTACTAGAAAAAGGATATCTTTTAAATAATAGTGTAAACTTGCCCCAGTTAATAACTAAATTATGCTTCTGGAGCCAGTCATATCCCAGAAACAGGCTTGTCTTTTATAGTTTACCACTACTAGATGAATTTGTTCTGAGTGATCTTCTATATTGAGTTTTACTTTTACAAATTCTATGATTGTTCTAGCTTTATTTTGGAAACCATCTGCATTGTAGTATAAAATAGGATTCTTGTAGTTTTGTGTGTTAATCTTCTTATTTTCTATAAATGTTTGTTTTATGCATGAGTTTGTACATTCTGAGTCAATCAATGCTATCAGAATGAATACTTCTATGATGTCAAGAGTTATAAGCTGGACCTTGACATCTAGTTGCCATTTTTTGATTTCCATTGCATTTAAAGCTAAAATAATGTCTCAGTCTGTTATTTGATTCTGTTCCTAGACTAGATTTGTTAAAAAGTCATTTTCTTGAGAAGAATAAGCCCAGGTCTTCAGTATCTTCACTGCCTCAGACATATTTTCTTGTTTAATTCTTCTCACTTTTTACTCCACTGAGTATTCTTTGCTCCTTCCAAAATGTCTGGCACCCAAATAAATCAAGCTCCCATCATCAACTAGTTTATTGATTTTTAGCTTTAATTCTATTTCTATCAATTCCAAAATCCTCTATTTATCTTTTTATAAACTTTCTTAGCTCCCCCTCTATCATCTTGTTTACTGATTTCTCTATCTTAAGCTTTCTTCTGAAGTACCTCCTAGACTTCCTTGGTTTGGAATATTGAGCTGCAATATATCTTTTCTCTTTGCAGTTGAAATAAATGCCTTGTCTTCTCATTATATCAATATTCATTGAATTGGAGTTCTTGACCAGTGGGTCACATTCTCCAGTCTTCTAGGTTGGCCTCTATTTTTGGTACTAATTCTGATAGCTTAATAGCCTGTCTTCTAAAGATACCTTCTACTACTTATCTTGCTCTCTCAAATTCAACTGCTTTAATATACTACTCTTCTAAGGTTAGACTTTCATTTATTTCTCCTATTTCCACTAGTTTGCAAGCTAGGCCAGTATTCAATCTATCCCTGAACATTCCTACTAGAACAATCTTATTATATCCAGTTAGATCCTTTCAAGTACAGAAGTCTAGCCAGTAGTTCTTGACTATTTGGCTATCTTGTTTTATCCTTTTTAGGCTCTCAATAGCATTAGCTCAGGATTCTGTGGTGATAAAAAAGTTTTCCATAAGAGTGATTATCTGATTCTAGTTCAAGAATAGGTGTTGATTCATGAAGTTCTTAATATCTTCTTCCTTAAAAGGTTTCTTGTTTTTGTCTAACCATTGGCTACTCTCTTTTTAGAAGAGCAAAAAGATTTTAATGGCAGTATCAGCTCATTTCTGAGCTTGGTCATCCTTTCCTCTCTTGATCTTCTCCAATGTGAATTCAATTCTTTCCTAATCATCATTAATTCCCTTATTGCTAAAGTACAGAGTTATCCTCCTATACTAATTGTTTACTTCAGTAGAGTTTCCTTCAAAATCCTTTGGAATTTTTGCTTTTAGCTGATTCTTTGGTTTCAGTTCCTTCTTTATAGTCTTGAATATTCCCTATATGCTTTCTATAATAACTTTCTTCTGGTCTTCATTTAAGGATTTCCAGTAAATTTTATAGTCTGTCCATATAATAACATAAAGATAGTTGAGAGGAAGTGTCAAAGCTGAAAGTGGTGGACTCTAATGATTTTCATTCTTCTTTTCATTTCTATTTTCTTTTTGATTTATTTTTCTTTTATTCTATCTTTAGAGCTAGTGTTAGGGTTAGAGTGACAATATCATGCTGTCACACAATCAGTCACATCAGGTGACATGGTCACAAGTCATGAGATGCATGGAAGAATATAGAAAGGTCTGGAAGGATGACATCATACAATGTGTGCAACACATATTGACCTTAAGGCAAACACATGGCTGTTTAGGGTAGGCTAGAAGTGGTTAGCATGGACCATGAGGTTTTAGTATATAAGGTAGATTATCTTGTACAGAGTTCTCTATCAAGTTCTCTTGTGTTAACCCAATACAAGGTTCATTCACTTGTTCCACTCTAAGGACTTGAGTTTGTAACAGGAAGATGATGATAACTTAAGTGGGTATCATTTTGGAGAGCTAGAGATGTTAGCATGTATAGTGTTAGAAAAGTCAAGTTAGTCTCAGTCTTATGTTACAAAGCTTCTATAAACTAGTGTTTAAAAAAACAAGGTTTATTAGTAACCAAACTGAGACCAAGAAAGTACTCTTATAGTACTACACTATTTACTAGATCTATATAATCCATGTCATGGGCTCTCCTTGCTAGAACATATATATATATAAGTGTGAGTATTATATGTCAAGTCCATCTATTCTGAAGATATATTTCTGTGGTGATACTGCTATTACAATATCTATAAGACAAGTCCATCTTCCATAATAGCCACTCTTTCTGCAATATTTCTCAACAGCAGCAATATAATAACTGGGATATCTAGTCTTCCATAATGGGGATACTTCTATTGAACTTGGTCTTCCATGATAGAGTTCTCCTATCTAACCTCTGTTAGTGTCTTACTACTGAAACCTCTGCTTGGGGCAATACACTGAAACTCCAAGCATCTTCTATACATCTGACTTATATATAAGACTAGTAGTTACACTGTAATTTGCTAGTCTGATAATCTCCAAATATAATCTCTATTGAACTCAATTCCCAGTATTCAATGGTGACATACCAAATCAGTACTCACTTCCATCTCAGACTTCATCCATTCATCTGAAGTTACAATTCTGTGGCAGACAGATAGTGCAGTATATAAGCTGAAGCCAAGGTTATTCTAACAAGTCCACAATACTGAGCTTATTACATAAAGTTTCTATACTTTATTCATTTTTAAGCCAACTCTGTGGGCTTTTGTTTCCTGGTGTAAACTGTGCCTGACAGTGAGTCATAATAGTAATAATATTTATAGTGTCTTAATTTTCAGATTTTATTTCCACAACTTATCTTTTATTATTCTATCTTATACTTGTGTATAGTGTTTCTCTTTCCAACACCTTAGATAATATTCAATTTGAGTTAGTGTTTGTTTTGATTTGTAAAGGACAATCAGTTCCAAAATTGTATAGCAGTATATCTAGGCTACTAACTATGATATAAAAAATGTGACTATCATTGTTCTTTTAATAATTCTATTAGATTGTTTAATATGATGTTATTAACATTATCACTTACATTGTGACTTTTTAACTATCTGAAGATACTACCACAGTTCTAAATATTGGCCTTACATATTTACTCTACTCTACTCTCAAATTAGGCTCTTCACTGTACAACATTTAGCTTGGAGAGAATTTGAGAGAATTTGTAAACTTATAATTTGTGCCTGTTGAATTTAAGTTCTGAGCATATTAGTAGTTAATGTAAGAGTATGCAAACAGTTCTAATTTGGGAGGTAAGATGGGCTTCTTGTTATTGTCTAATATAGTTGTCTTTGATTTAGTTAGGAAGGAAGATATTTAGCTGTACCTGTGGTGTAACTTTTATAAATGTACTCTTAGAGACTAACTAAAAATACATCTGTTATGATTTTATTAGTATAATATAAGTAGGCTTATATATTTGTATGTTTAATATATTATTTCCAGTCTAATCACTGATAAATCCCATTTTCTCTAAACACTGACCTATGAGATTTTGTAACAATATCAAAGTTAAAGATGATGGACTTTATTTTTTATTTATTTCTTTCTTATTTTTATTTTATTTTTATTAGAGTTAACACAAGAAAACTCAATGGAGTTCCAAGTACAAAGTATCTGCCTTATATATGCTGGCTAATTGTCTGTGCTATAATGGACCTAGCCTATTCTAAAGAGTATATGTTAGCTATAAGATTATTATATGATAAATATCTATATCCCTCTGTGTGACATATTTTTTGACAGTCAAATGTAACAGTTACATTATACTATAACTCTAAGTTTGAAACAAGAAAATAAATAGAAAATACAAGGTTTTTTTATCGACTTAACACTTTGAGTCCTTAATTATAATAAATAGTATCTAACAATTTGATAATTACAACTCTATTTAGAGCTCTCATCTCTGTAATTATGTCTCAATCATTAGAAGTCCTTACTTTTCGAAATATCCTATATAATAGTGCCTTCTTGTAATTAGAAGATTATTTTTATATATTATTAAACTCAAGCCTATAGCTTATGTTGGAAGAAACAGAATACACAGCAGTATGGTGCAGTGTGGACAACTAACAACCACTTACCTATAGTGAATACTATAGTAGAGAGCTAAGAAAGTATAAGCAACATTAGAGAATAAGTGGTATTAGTAGTGATTTAACCTATCTGAAAATTCTACATTAACTATCTAATTAGTACTACTAATTACAGACCAAATGCTTAGTAAGCAGATTACTTTCAAATACTCCTCCTCACTCAAGATATCAGCCATTAAGCAATAGAAGCAGAAGTAAATGAGCTTAGAGTATTTTCAAGCCAAAAAACAGATGAAAATAACTGAACAGGACTTGACCAAGGTTTTTGGTCAAAATATCAGTAGGATTATTTTTCACATCAATATTATATGGTTTAAATTGTTTATTTTTGATTAGATCCCTTATGAAATGATAGCAAATATCAATATGTTTGGAACACTTCTCTTGTATAGAGTCAGACTCCCAGAAAAGTGAGCTAAGGTTATTACCATAGATATGAGGAGTCAGAACATTAAAACCAACCTTATTAAGGAGGTTTCTTGTCCAGACAAGCTGATGGCCACAATTAGAAAGAACTACTTGGTTAAAAACAGAGCTATTATATTTTACTGATAGCTCATTCAGGATTTTACTCTATAAGTCATGAGAGTAAAGTAACTAGTCACAGATTTATGTGATTCTGGATCTTATGGCCAATTTGAGTCATAGTGTGCCACAACAGACTCATTACTGAGTCTATCATAGACTATCCAATACTTGAAAGTATTAGGCAAATATCTACAGAGATACAATTTAGCTTGATAATGCTTACTTGAAGGATTTGCTATTCACTAGACATGTTTGGCTATAGTAAATTCTATATTAGAATGTGAGCAAATCATAAAATACATTAGAGATCTAACCAGTTGCTAGTACTTTTGATGGAAACTAGTATTATACTGCTTATTATTAGGTTTAAACACATAGCCCAATGGGAATGAAGTACTTGTTGGGTTAGTTGCTATATTGAAGTATGCCAGAACTTTGTTCAAGTACTTAGATTGGTTTATAAAAATCTTTTGATGATTACAATTGCAACTTATGTATATTCCAAAAAACTCTTTAGTTTCTCCTAGATCATAACATGCTCATTTCTTTATGAATTTTTGCTTTAACTCTAAAAAGAGCAGAGTATCTTTTATATCTATGATAAAAGCATCATTAATATAAATTATTGCTATAACAAGTTCTCCAGTCTCTTCCTTAATGAAGTAATACACACCAGCATCAGATTTACATTACTTAAAGCTAATGTTAACTTAGTCATAGTCTGCTACCAAGATAAGCCAGCTTGCTTAAGTTACTATACTTTTTTTTTTTACTAGGTAGTCTGAAACATTCAGGCTACTCCATGTAGATTTCCTTATCTAGATCACTGTATAAATAGGCAGTTTTTATATCAACACTATGGATATCCCAATCTTCAAGGGCAGCAATAGCCAAAAATAGGCATACTGTCTCATAGTAAACAATTAGAGAGAATAATTCATCAAAGTCAATTTCTTCAATCTAAAAAAATCCTTTTACAACAAGTTGAGATCTATAATGACCATCAGACTTAATATTGAACACTTAGAAATTCTTAATCACTTTTTATCTCTTAGAGAGGTCTACAACTTCATAGAAATTTTTATCTTTAAGCAATTTCAGCTTCTCAAGATAAGACTCAGACTACTTCTTTTAAATATTAGCTGGCAATTTAGTGATATCTCCAAGGTTTTTAAGAATTGGGCAAGACTCTGCTACACATTGTGTTAAGAGAAAGTATTAAATTCCATGCTCCAACCTCATCCATTCCAACTCACAGATAACCACTTATCTCTTATCTACACTTCCAAAATCTCTTCTGATATGTATAAGACTTTTTCATTCTATCTCAGATATCCTTGCTGGTCTAAGACAACTCTATAGAACTATATCCCTTGATATCCAAGAATAACTAGTAATCAGGGTAACTTGCTTAGCAGTTACATTCCAGATAGCTATTCTAGGTATACTAACTAGTATATAATCCAGTAGTTTATACTGTGGTAGTTATTCTTAAAATCAACTAAAACTAGCACCTCTCTTCTAGTATTAGCAATAACTTAAAAGAAATATTTCCACAGCAAAAAAAGTTTTTGATTTTTACCATTAGATCCTGATCTCTTTTTAGCATTTCAATTGTAAAAGCTATATTGAAAGCTTTTTTTTTCTATAATCTTTATACATAGAAATATATCCCTTAGCTTCTACAAGCCTATTATTTTACACTGTTAACTTTTGCTCTAATTCCAGAATTAACAAAACCTCCATCATCCATAATTCACACCACTAAGGCTAATAGTGTAAGATATTCACATATATTTAAGAGTATTACTTTTTTCCATTTTTATAAAACATCTGATGTATTCAATTAAAACTTCTAAAGGTGATTGAATCATTCTAGAATATGATTTAGGTTTTAAATTACTTGTATAACCTCTATTATAGAAAAAATTATTTAACCAAAATAAATATTCTTTGTATCTAATACTTTGTCTATAACAGATTCTAACCTCTTCTCCAGTTCTTTTGTTAGCATAAGCATTGCCTAATAAAAATCCTATGATTATGGATAATATATCTTCATTATGTGGACTTATTCTGTTAATAGATCTTATATAATAATATCTATGATTTTTCAGTGATTGATTATATACAAATTTGATAGATTTATAGATATAGTACACTTAAAACTAAGATTCCTGTCAATTTTATTATAAAATATTTTAGAATACATGTTATTTTTTTGACCTTTTAAATTGGTATATTTCATTTTCTTTAATATATATAATTTGAGGCCACCTAAAAATAAACCTACTACTATTAGCAATATTTTCATCTATCATTCTTAATAATGTGAATCAAAAGAAATAAAAAAACCCCATCTTGCTATCTTCTAGTAGTTCTCTACTCTCTAAGTTCTCAGTTCCTGATCTGAAATATACAATATATGTGACTCATAGAGGCACAGTACATAAGCTGAAGCTGAAGGTTGTTCTAATCTATATTTTACATTCTTAAATAATGCATAATTACTTAGTTTTGGACTTCCAAGATACTTTTTCAGATCTCAGATAATAAGATGTGAACCATATCTAACAGAAAGCCAATTTACTCTACCCCCCTTCTCTTGCAAGATATACTAAGTAGCTAGTAATACCTAGCTCCACTAATTCACCTACAGAAAATAAAATGTCTATTCTACTCCCATTATTATCAATAATGATTGAGCATTAGTCTTTCTACTAGATATTATATGGGATCCCATTTATCTCAATAATATTATTGAATGAGTTATATGGGTAATCAACTTCATTTATCCTTACTATCCTGGGCAACAGATTGTCAGAAAATTGTCATCTATTCTGATAAATCATTTGTGATTCCTAATGAGCATTTTTATCCATATCACATGCTATATTAGGGTTGAGAAACCTTTCCCTTGGCTACTATAAAGGATTTTGCAGGATATTGGTAAAATATTCTCATTCTCAATAGATATTTTCTTCTTCAAAGAATATCTGAGTTTGATGCTTAGATCTCCTCAAGTTAGAAACTTCTTGTGGTGTCTGTAGAACAAATTGAGTTGTTAAGGACTGAGAGATTGTATCTCAAAATCAGAGTCAATATCATCATTTTCTTCAATCTTTACTATAAACTTTTCAGACTCTGAGATAGGTGAGAGATGGAGACTTGTAAGAAAGAGAGGATGAAAGAGAATAATTATGAAGATTTTTTTTAGTAGGAGGGATGGAAATAGGTACTAAAGCAGGTTCATCTTTTTTAGAAGGGATAAGTGTTGATAACTCTGTCTCTAAAGTTATTTTGTCCAATAACTTATCATATAATTTGTACTCTTTCACATAAGAGTCAGTTGATTTGGAGAAAAGTTTCTCATCAAGAATAGCATATGTGGAGCAGAAAATTGTTACAATTGATGACTTATAGAGTGAAGTTAACAAAAGAATATTATATTAGGGTTAACACAAGAAAATTTGATAGAGTTCCAGTTATAAAGTGTCTATCTTATATATACTTAGCTAATAGTCTATGCTATACTAAACCTAGTCTACCTTAAAGGACATGTATACTATATACTGTTGATATGTGATATAATATTATTATTCTAGAGCCTTCTATGTCCTTATGTAATATGTGATTATATAACTATAACATGTGATATATGATAGATGTGTGACATTTTGTGACAGTCATAGGCCATATGTAATATCATACTGAACCCCAACTCTAAGTCCAAAAATAAGAAAATAAAGAGAGAACTAGAAATAAGAAATAAAATGAAAATAAACAAAGTTCATTGTCTTCAACTCTGACAAAAATGATATTTTCTTGTGTATGGCACATAAAGTAATAACCATTGTTCTCATACCCAATGAATATCATCAATTTAGACTGTAATGCAAGTTTATTAATATAAACTTTACTGGGAAGAAAGATATATGCTTTACATCCAAAGACATAGAAGTGCAATATTTTAGGTTTATTACTCAGGAAGATCTTATAAGGTGTTTAACATTTGAGATACCTAACAGATGTGTAATTATATATAAGCTGTAGCTATAATTGCAAACTTTCACCAGAAATCTGATAGACATGCTTCAAGTTGCAATTAACTGTATTTTTTCAGGCAAGATGCAGTTCAATTGTTCAGTATAACTATTTTTTTAGTATACATGTGGAGTACTAGTCTCATAGATAATTTCTTGTTCTCTTAGAAAGAATTGTAATACCAACATTATATATTCTCCCCCATTATTAGTATGTAATCTCTTTATAGAATAGGAAGTAATATTTTACCACATCTGGAAAATTGACTCAATTGCTTCTACAGCTTTAGACTTTTTGTGCAGGAAATCAATATTACAATAAGATAAATAGTTGTTAAGAAATGTAATCACCCACTTGTACTTTAAATAGGATAAGATAAGGAGCTTATGGAGATCCAAGTGAATCAATCCTAAAGGCTCACTAGAACAAACAGGATTCTTGTAAAAACTATGTTAGTGTATCTTTCTAAGAGTGTAACCATGGCAAATACATTTCTATGTTGGAAAATAGATTTTCTCTTTATCTACAACATTGTTAAGAACATAATGCATGAGTTTATTAAAGGTATGTCCAAAACAATAATACAAAGTCTTAAAGTCTAGGTATCTTGTAAGACTCATAGAATTAGGAGTATTATTACAATTCTAAGCTTGGCTGACTAATATAATATGAGAAATAAGTGAGGTATAGTAGATTGCAGTCAATATGAACCAAGAATAGAACAAATTCTAACACATGTTCAAGTTATATTGAATATGAGGTAGTGATTGTAACAGATGTTATGCTTGAGAATGCAAGACTTCACAATCTGGACATTGCTCCAAAGATTAGAAGTAGCTAATAGGACAGCATTACCAGACTTATCACAAAAAGTAAAACTGCTTTTATTATCTTCTACTCTCAATCTAGACTGAAAATTTTGTCTAGTAGAGTGAAAACACATCTGTATGCCAGAAACACAATATACTAGCCACAGTTCTGATACAGCAACTTTAGTAGTCCCTTTCTCAGGATCAAAGATTTCATGTTCAATTAGAACAGTGCCAGAACTAACCATAAAGAGTGGTACTTTTGAGTTTGCAGTTTCAACTTGACTATAATTACTCAGAGTTATATCAATAAAGTTAGACTCAAATAGAGTAAGGTAGGTAGAGGCACCAGAATTTAAGAACAATTCATCTTCATAAAAGCTGCTATGAGGTGCCTTTTTATTTTGACACAAGAAATACAATGATTTTTCACATTTGGAGAAATTTACAACAATAGATAAGTTAGATAAAACAAATCTACTTTGACTTAAGACCATACATGCATGATTAACTCTACTTGATCCTATAAAGTCCTCTACTGTGATAACTACATTAGTGCAGGATTAGATAGGCCAAGTCAAGGAATTCAGTGAATTATCAATTTTTAAGGAGAAGGGCATATACAGTTGGTTATCAAGGGTCTAACTATATAATTCATACCTATCATTACTCCCTAGGGAAACTGCATAATTGTCATTATTTGTCTACTTTCTAGGAGTGGCTGCAATAAGTAGATCAACCTCTATAAGAGAGAGACTTTCAGTAGGCAGTTCTATGATTCTAGAGGTTAAGGTGTTGTGACAACCACTAGACACAAGGTCCAATGATAACACAAGCAGTAAAGCTCTTAGTTAAGCAATCAAGTGGGGAAAAGCATAAGAGAACTCGACAAGGAGCCTCTGCTAAATTAGAGTCTTATTTATACTGTTACAGGTTAGTCCATACTACTACCTCATATTTGTCTCACATCTTATTCAAGGCTACTATGTGTACACCATATGCCCTGACATCATCTTTCAGATCCTTCTACCATGTTCTAGGCCTATGATGTCACATCATGTGACATGTCATGTGACTGCGATGTCACGTGCCTCTTCATTGTCACTAAAAATAAAAATAAAAATAAAAATAAAAATAAAATCAAGAAAAATAGATAAAAGAAAAAGAAAAATATTAGTGTCTAAAGCATTCCATAACATAAGGCCTCAACAAATAGGTCAGTGAACTTTTTATCCAAGTGCTTCTTGTAGAATTTTAGTGCTTGTACTTTTGCTTGTACCTAAGGTTCTTGAGTATAATTACTCTGAGGAGTGCATACTGTACAAAGGTGATCAGCAAGTCAAGAGACTGTAACTAAAGACTTAGGAGAAAGAGGATAAATTGGTGAAGGAATAGTGGTTATGCTTATAAAGATAATAACACTGTCCACCTGACAGATGTTGTTACTATTGTCATTCTAGTCTTTTATTTTATCTACTTAATAAGTATTACTATATTTTTTATCTTAGTTATTATTCTTTATTGCTCAAAAGAACTCTCACTTTGTGACTGCTACTGCTCTTGTAGGCACTATTGTTGCTGTTGCTGTTACTGCTCTTTGTCAGATATACAAAGCTTAAACATTAGTTTCTTTATTTAATTCCCTTTTCTTTTTTCTTTTTCTTTTATTTTCTTTATTTGGATCTAAAGTTAGGGTTAGAGTAACATCATGATCACACTGTCACACATCAGTCACATCAGATGACATGGTCACAGTAATATTCACAAGTCATGAGGCCATAAAGAAGAATGTAGAAGGTTTAGAAAAGATGATGTCATATAATATGTACAATACATATTGACCTTAA
>Ga0157364_1004446_pt1 | contig 14008 bp, 4 predicted proteins | sample AttsexASBM2_FD_111476 | JGI IMG/M metagenome (GOLD analysis project Ga0157364, IMG submission 111476) | Fungus gardens microbial communities from leaf cutter ant in Ribeirão Preto, State of São Paulo, Brazil - Atta sexdens ASBM2 | ecosystem: Host-associated > Fungi > Mycelium > Unclassified ... | reverse complement strand
TTTTCTTTTTAGTGACGATGAAGAGGCACGTGACATTGCAGTCACATGACATGATGTCATAAGGCCTAGAATGTGGTAGAAGGATCTGGAAGATGATGTCAGGGCACATGTACACAACATGGTGGCCTTGAGGTAAACATGAGGAAGGAGCATGGACATAAGGGCAGGGTTAATTATTAGTAGCACAGACCATGAGGACTTTGTATATATAGAACTCTAATTTAACAGAGACTCCCTGTCAAGTTCTCTTGTGAACTACCCATATTATATTCACTTAAGAGATTTACCGATTGTGTGATCATTTGTCTTTGTGATAAGTGGTTGCCACAACAATATAGCTCACAGAAAGATATAGAAGGTTCTGGAAGGATGATGTTATACTATGTGTAAAACACATGTTGATCTTAAGGCAAACACATGGCTGTTTAGGGTAGACTAGAAGTAGTTAGCACAGACCATATGGTTTTAGTATATAAGGTAGACAATTCTCTACAGAGTTCTCTATTAAGTTCTCTTGTGTAACCCTATACAAGGTTCTTTCTTTTGATTAACTCTAAGGTCTTAAGTTTATAACAAACAAGGCCTAGAGGATCTTGTCTTAATTGCAAGTAAATTACTCAGCAGATAGGTAGATATATAGGAAACAGGAGTTCAGGAATGCTCTCCCAGTCTGCTAATTACTGCTAAATTCTAGCAGAGATAGTACATGAGATCAAGAATAATATGGGATATTCCTAGGTATAGAAGCATTTATTAGGGATGAAGGTCTTATAGTAGAAGAAGAGAGAATATCTGCATTGCAGGGGTGTAACTTGATATAGAGGCTCACAGATATCTAAGTTGGATTATGAGACTGGTGAGAATATTGTTAATGGATACTTCTAAAGTATGCTAGTACTTGGCCACTTCTCTTAAATAATGCTAGAGGATATCTAATATCTCATTGGTATTAAATGTAGTTTAGACCTTATCACTCAAAATCTAATGATAGTGATAGTCTTTCAGAAGTTAAGATAAGTAATTTGTATGTTATCCAAGAATATAAAATGTGGGAGTTAGAACAATCTTTAGCTTTAGCTTGTATGTTATGCCTCTACAAGTCATACTAGTCATATATTTTGAATAAGTTTCTATCACAAAATGAACTACTCACTTATTTGTAATATCTGAACCTTAGGTGTACTCTTAGAAGTTTAGGAGTGATTCAGAAGTTCAATAATAATAACAATGATGATTAAGATCAATACAGATGTTAATGATAATAAAGAATAAGAATTGATGATTATTGATGAAAACTGATGTTGTTAGGTCTAAGGTCTAATTCTTAGATACAGAAATGTTTATACAAAATAGTGATAGTCTGTACACAAGCTATTTCCATCACATAATTAAAACTTGTACCTGGTAGGGCTGTCATTTGTCATAGCAGATGTCAGGATAATTTTAGAAGGTAACTAATTATGTCATTTTATTGATATACTTATATCTTTATAAATATTGATCTTCATATGATGTATAATATATCATTAGAAACCATTTGATGAGTGCTTTCCAATGCAACTTTGATTAAGGGAATCCATTCAGTCATTCCTGAGATAATAGCCAATGAAACTTGTAGTTACTGATGGTCTAATATTTCAGTAACCTGTTGTCACTTTTGTACATCCTGCATATTGTAGATAGCCATCATTTGAGACTTTCAAGTGCAACTTAGTTTGTGAAAATCAGTTTACTAGTTGTGGAGATACAAGCTGAATAAAGTTTGTAACAGTTTCTTAGAACATGACTAGCAGATAATCTATCCAAAGGTGAAAGATATGTATCTTCTTGTCTCAATAAAATAATCTCTATACATACACATGAAGGGTTCTTTAGAAAAGAATCTAAGTTTGTATTTGCCAATGAAAGCATGATTTGTGATTAATCTTATAATGCACACACATATTGAGTTTAACAGGCTAAAATGCTTTAGCCAAAACCACCTTTAGAATATATTGGATGAATAGGTTAATAATCATTATCATTTAATTCAAGGAAATTTCTTCTTTTGTATTTAGAGGCTTGGAAATACATTTGCTATTTATTGATGATAATATTGTATTCTTTCTTCTTGCTAAACTCCTATGATGTTCTGTTTAGTATATTAGCATCAATTTATAGATGTTTTGACTCTTTATTCACTAATAGATGCAGAAACCACTTAATGCTATCAGGACAATCCCAAAATACAATCAAATTATTAGGATTCTTATTGAAAAAGTATCTAAAATCTTTGAATATAGTGATAAAGTGTAGTTGGTATGGGTAAACAGATATATCAAAGATTCATTTAGCAGCTGGAATAGTATTAGTGGAAACAATGATGCAACCAACATCTTATAATTAGACTATAGAATTTATTCCACATCTTATGGCAAAGAGTTCTGCTTCTGTGAAAGTAACATTTATGGTGTGATGAACCAATTTAGTAATAACTTCCTGACCTTTATAAATATGAGAGATCAAAGTAGTTACATTGTTCTTGACACTAGCATTCACAATAATAAGCATAGTGTCTTGATTTATAAGTAACTCCTTATGGATATCTTTGAGTCTGTTACAATGAAAATTTAATGTATTAGGACTCTTTCAGTTAACTAAGACAAAAGAAGAAATGTTAAATCAAGAAAAATAGATAAAAAGAAAAATGTTCAAGTCCCAGTATACCATAATACTACTAATCTTTGCTAATGACAAAAAAAGTCTGAAAAAATGTTTACTAAACAAAACCTGGAAAGAGTTCTTTATTCAAACTATCAAAAGAAGATAAAACTTGATTCAAACAATTATTAATATCCATTATAAAGCTCTTGATATTTAACTGTTGTTTAGCTATGAGGTGAGATGTGGCTATATAATGCAATAAGGCTTTCTTGGAATGATGTTTACCTACAAGAGTATTGATTGTATGTTATTTAGGAAGAGATGCCATCTGTAGATAATATTGCTCAATGATTTTGTCAAGGTAAAAATAAATAGAAATAAGCCTGCTATGGCCTCAGCTCTCCAAGTTGGTAATATATAGAATGCTCTTGTAATTCATAATACTACTCTCCTCTACATTTTCTTCAACTCTTTAAGAGACTGATATAAAGACACTTCTTTGAAGTATCAAAACTGAAACCCATATAATATAATGAAAAGAACACATATTCTGTAGAGTAGTCACTTTTAGATTGGAGATAAACCCCTACTTAAATTACCCAACATTTTCATACTCTTAATCATGGAAAGAGCCTTATTGACATAGTGGTGTATATACTGGCAAAAGATGAGTTTCTTGTCAAAGAAGAAACCTAGATATCATCAGATGTTTTTAAGATGGAGAATAAGGCCTTCTAGAGGTCAAAGATTTAAGGGAGGAATATAGAGATTGTTCATTGACCTTGAAAAATGAAATACCTCCAATTTGTTATATTTGATAACTAGCCTGAACTGGTTGAATAAAAAAGAAATGATATTATAACTACAAAAAAGATTTGTATTTGATTTTTCATAACTTTTTTCTTGAGAGATAAAAAGACTATCATCAACAAAAGAAAGAATTGAAGTTTAAATAGGAGATAAAAGAGTATTTGATCTTTTTTCAAAAATGTGAATAATAAATGCAATGTAAAAAGCAGAAAGAATTAGAGAAAAGATAAACTTTTAATTTATATCTACATTAGCTTTAAAGAATGGAGAAACAAATTAGTTCCACATATATTGAGTATGTCTGTTTATTAAATAATTAAAAAAGAAAAGAGAAATTCAGAGGTTAAAACTGGCTTTGCTCAGAATTTTTGGAAGAAGTTGATAATTCAACAAAGAGAAAAACTGAGCAATATCATATGGAAACTCTTTATCTATTCTATGCACATGAGATGAGTTATATAAATACCTGTATCTGTAGTTAATTGTTATTGAATACCACCTATTTGACTTGTATAAGTAAAGTTTAAAGTAATAGAATAAACTTGAAGTCTAATACTTTTAACTTTTTTTATGACTTTTCCTAACATGTTGAGAAGAATAATAGGCCAGAATGTTTCAAGAGTGTTGTAGGAAGGCTTATTTGGCTTCAGAGTGATGATTGACATTGACTTCTTAAAATGAGATAGCTAATATCCAATATTAATATAAGAATTTGCTATGTTAACAATATTATCAAGATATTTGTTGTGGTTGACTAATACTTTAAGATAACTCCAGGAGATTCAATCAGAACCTAGAGTAGACAAACTACAACATTTGTGGATAGCTTTAATAAATTTTACTTTAAAAAATGAAGACCATTCAGCCTTTTGATACAATAAAGTTTCATTCAAAAGTTGGAGATTTATTGGTTTGTTTTGAACAGTGTTATAAGATCAATGAAGAGCTTGCTACAATTTGTCCAATTCATTACAAGAACATTTGTTAAATTTGATAGCTTCAGTAGTAGATAACTTATATTTCTTAACCCAGTTTATCAGATCCCATGGTCTTTTGTTGGTCAATGCAATTTCTTGAATTCTGTTATATATTGTGGTAACTACTAGTTAAGACAACTAATAGACTACTTAAGTAAACTTATGAACAAAGTATCTCATGAAAATCACAAAAGAACTTGACAAGAAGTTCCCAATATATTCCTATACTATATATAGCACTTACACATAGTCTATGCTAATGATAAATAGCTCTATCCTAAGGTCTGTACATCATCTCTATATATACTATGATATTAACATGCCATAAATATATACCTTAATATCATTTCTTCTAGTTTTTTTACAATGTTCTAGGCCTATAATATAGTTGTTATGTGGCATGTCATATGACTGCAGTCACATGTCTCTTTTTAAAAATATATATTAAAAATTCATTATATAGAACACAATAGTAGTCTATAGTAGCTACTTTGTAACTACTTACATAAGGACTAGCAAAAAAAAAACTGGAAGAAAAGAAAAAGAAAAAGAAAAGTAACTAAGTATGAAGCAAGCAGAGAAGACTATTACATTAAGTAATGTCTTTATGAAAAGAGAAAGTCCTAGGATTGAATTCAAGAAAAGCCACTAGTTAACTAATCATGTTCCTTATTGGATTTCAATATTTGTTGAACCTTCTGCAATTATAGAGGACATGATGTTTGGTTTCAATTGGATAAGATCTGTATAAACAGCTAAAGCTTTCTCTTGGAAAAAATCTTAGATGATATTTCTCTATTGGAGTATAGTTTGTGATAGCTTGAGTGGCTCTTGTACATAATAAGTTTGAGTGTCTAAAATACTTAATCTATGGTTCCCCTTTGATATATAAGAGTTTGGTGTTGTAGAGATTGTTGTCTAGAAGATTAAGAAAATGGTTGTCTTTGAGGTCAGATGTTTGAAATGTTATATACTAGTTTTTAATGATATTATCACTTTCTTCTTTCTAATTAAAGTTTTATAATACTTTAGAGGGAGATATAGGAGTGAGATTAAATTTCTTCATATCTTTATCAACTAATGCATGATGAGACCATTTGGAGTTACTTAAACAGTCTCAGGAGTTCAATAGTATTTATTGATCATATCACAAATAAAATACTCACTGGTTGTGATACTTGAGCTAAATAGTATTTCAAAGGTTCAGTGTAAGGATATGATGATTGACAGATGATGAAAAGTATCAATAGAAATAATTGATGTTGTTAAGTCTGAGGTCTAGCCCTCTGACACATCCCATCTCCTCTTACCCTTGCAAAATATTTTGGGATTATTGTAAGAAATCTGATAGCAACAACATTATCAACTAATGGAAAATGACCTTTCAAGCATCAGATAGAAAAGAAAAGCATTTCCTAGACCTTTTAGATGACAACTTCAACACCATCAAACCTGCATACACTAAAAAAGGTTCTTGGCTTCAAGTCTTTGGCCATTCCAATTCGCTTTGTGCTCAAGCTATGAGAGCCATCACCAACCATGCTCCTATTGGAGAATATCAGTTAAGATTCTTCCCCAATGAGAACTTTAAATGTCCTTGCGATGATTACCCTATCAAATCAAGAAGGCACATTCTCCATGAGTGCAAGAGATTTAACAGTTATTGGAACCCAAGAAGAGATTATTTGAACTATTTCATTATGTTCTTGATCTTCAATCCTAATGCTTTCACATTTGCAGACAATTAACATATTTCACCAAGTAGAACTTGGTTTTGTGTTTTCTCTTCTTCTTTTTTGATTAGTTTTTCTCTTTTTCTTTTCTCCTTCTTTACTTTTTCCTTTTCTCTTTTCATTTTAGCTTCCTGTTAGTTTGCTTCTCATGTACGTAGTTACAAAGTAGCTACCACAGTCTACTGCTGCATGCCATGTAATAAATTGTTGATTTAAAAAAAAAAAAAGCCCTCTGACACAGAGATATATATACAAAAGAGTAATGGTCTGTGTGCAAGCTGTTGCCATCACATGATCAAAACTTGTACCTGATAGGAGCTGTCATCTGTCATAGCAACTGTCAGGCTAATTTTAGAAGATAACTAATTATATCACTACATTGATATGCTTGTATCTCTACCAATACTTATTGCTTTGAGACGCATCATATATTGTTGTAAACAGATCAATGAGCACTTTCCAACACAAGTTCAATTGTGTGAATCCATTCAGCTGTTCATAAGATATTAGCAGACAAAGCTTTTACAGCTATTGATGGCCTGATATCTCAGTTATTTGTTGTTACTTTTGTGCATCCTGCACATATGCAGATAGCCCTCATTTGGGGCTTTACAGTGCAACTTAGTTTGTGAAAACCGGTCCACTAGTTATAGAGATACAAGCTGAATGAAGTTTGTGACAGATTGTTTATTAAAGAAAATTTTAAGGTCTTTAGCAATAATAATTGATTGTAGTTGATAAGAGTGAACTGTCAAATTGAAGATGTGTTGTGCCAAATGGATGGAATTAGTAATAACAATAATATGAGAGGTATCTAGAATTTAGACAGCTTGATTAATCTCACATCTGATAGCAAATAATTCAGCCTTGGTTGTAGTGATATTGATAGCATGATGGAGTATCTTCTTGATGGAACTGGAATAGAAATAAATATGAGTGATAGATGTGACAACATTGTTCTCAATGCTAGCATTAGAAACAACAATAATGGATTTTGGATTCAATAGAGCTTCAGTGAAAATATTATTGAGTTTACAGATATGAGCAACCTTACTTTCTTTGTCTTTGTGATTTGCTCAATGAAAATAAAAATGACTGAAGAAAATATCAATTAATCTAAAACTAGGAGAAAATTCACTACTTAAAGAATCAAATGAGGGAAAGATATCATTGAGACAATTGTTAGCATCTACAATAGAGCTCATAGTTTTAAGTCACTGCTTGAAAGTCATGTTTTCCAAAGAGAGATAATAAGGGTAAGAATTAATAGTATATCTGCTTTCAAAAAGAAATTTGATAGCATGATTAGATAGTAGAGTTGAGGTCCTAATTTGATGTCTACTACTGAGTTTTTGGAGGTGAAGATGAATTAGAATTAAGCCAGCAATTTTTTCAATTCTCAAAGAAGAAGAAGTATAGAAAGCATCTAAATTCCAAAAAGCTACTTTTTATTATATTTTTCTGATTTTTTTAAGCAGATACAATAAAGGAGCTTTGTTGAAGTGCTATTGTGGAAATCTGTATAGTGTAATAGAAAGAACACATGTTCTATATAAAAGTCTTTTTTGATAAGGAAGTAATCCTCTCATTGAGTTTTCTAGCATTTTCATATACTTAACTGTTGACAACACTTTGTTGGAGTAAAATTTAACATGTTGTTGGAATGAGAGTTTTATATCAAAGATGAATTCAAGATATTTCCAATTATTTTTTGGGCAGAGGACAGGTCCCCCAAGACAGCTGAGATTGAGAGAGGAAGGGTTGGAATATTTATATGATCTAGAAAAGTGAAAAACTTCAGATTTCTTATGTTCTAAGGCAAGACCAAAATATTTGAGTAAGGACAAAATGATGTTATAACTACAAAAAAGAAAAGTGTTAGATTTCTTAAAAGATTTTTCTTAAGAAATAAGAAGTCTATTATCTAGAAATGAGACAGGAATATTGAGATTATTTGATCTTTTTTTGAAGATGTGAAAAATAGGAGAAAGACAGAGGGCAGAGAGAATAGAAGAAAGTACAGAGTCTTGATCTACACCTATATCTACATGGAAAAGAGGAGAAATAAAGTCATTCCATTAATATTGGGGTTTTCTACCAATTAAATAGTTAGAAAAGAAATAAGAGACTTTAGAATCAAAACCAGCTTTGTTTAGAATTAGCAGTAGAAGCTAGTGGTTGATTAAAGAAAAGAATTGGGCAATGTCAAATACCAAAGTACCTGTTTGAAGGTTTTTAATCTATCCTAAATAAATGAGATAAGTGAGAAATATACCTGCATCTGTAGTTGATCACTGTTTGAGTTCTTCTAGTTGATTAAGATGAATGAAATTGTCAGAAATTTACTGGAATTGGAGCCTTTCACTGATAACTTTTTCAATGAGCTTTTCCAAAGTATTCAAGAGGATGATAGGACAAAACATTTTTGGAAAATTGTAAGTTGCTTTACTAGACTTGAAAATAATAATGAATGATGATGTTTTGAAGTGAAATGGCCAATGATCTATATTGATACACATATTGATGATGTTGACAATATTAATAAGGTATCTTTTGTCTTTGGTGGCAGCTTTGAGATATTTTCAAGAAATACAATCCAGTCTAGGAGTAAATAAATTATTGTGTTTGTTAATGGCACTCTTGTATTCTTTGTTGGAAAAAAGCTAGTTTTAATAGGAGTTCATCTAAAATGCTGAGGTTGTCATGACAATTTTGTGCTAAATTGAATATTTAATGTAATACCTGCCAAAGATCATTGATTTTAGTATAGGGTTGTCCATTAAATTAAAGTACTTCAATTGCTAGTAGTTTGCTCATTTTGACCTAATTTATAAGGTCCTAAAGCCTGTGATTTTTTGAAGTGATTTCTTGAATTTTATTGTCAAAAAATAATCTCTTAGTCTTCTTGACAACATCTTTAAAAAATTTCCAGTCTACAATCAACTTTAAGAACCTGTAATTCCTAAGTTTAGCTTAATATTCTTTATTCCACCAAACTTCAGATTAAGAAAGTCCTTGTCTGGAATAATTGAAGTATTAATATTTCCTAATGCCTTGATAGGTTTAGGAATAAAGTTTTCTTCTTTTTCACTACTCCTGATAATAGTTTGATATTTATCTTGAATGAACTCTTCTGTGATAGAAATGTCAACAGTTAAGAGAGCATGATCAGATAGGTATCAGAGCTCAAGAATAATGATATGATTGTCAAATTCAATAGAATTTGGATAAAGGAAAAATAGGTTGATAACTAAGTTTACATCATTAAAATTATCAAAATAATGAGTGGGGACCTGTTGGATAGAACATAAAAGTTTAAGATCAAAAGAATCCACAATATTGAATAAAATGTCACTACAAGTTGAATGAAAAGGATATAAAGAATCTCAGTCTCTATCTCTAATATTGAAGTTACCAGCCATGACTAGAACATTACAAAAATTAACTTCAGTATCCTTGAGATACTTTAAAGCTAATGATAATCATTGGAGTAAACATTGATCATGTAAAAAATATCGTCATTGTTAAAGAATGAAAAACAGTTAATATCTTCTTTCTTATAAAGAAGCATATATAAGAGAACCACATATTAATGTATAAAATAACTCTTAGGTGATCATTATTGTCAGTTGAAGGCCTAGAAAATATAAACTAATCAGAATAATTAAGAGCTCTTACAAGACTATCTCCTTTCTTGTTAGAAATACTTAGAATAGTACAAATAAACAACTATGGAGTTTCGGAATGAAAAGAATGTCAAAATTTTTTTGGTTTCTAAAATAATATCAGTAAGAGATCTATTCTTTTGAACATTCTACAAAAGTAATCTGAGATTTCTTAAAATCATAAAGCCTCACCACCCACAGTTGAGTGAATTAATTTACTTTTGTTATCACAAAGTTCCTAATACTTTTTTGTGTACTATTTCTTGTTAAAGCAATGTTTCTTGAATAAACAAGTGTAGGAGTCAGCTTGATGATTGCCCTTGTAATTTAAGCATTTAAATATATAAGGGCAAGATTTACCTTGTTTGGTTTTAAAACATGGGGGATTTATTTTGAAATTTGCTTTGCAGCACCAAGCAAAATGTCTGTGGTGTTCACCCTTATGGGGTTTGTTGTATTTGATGTATCTTGATCCTTAAAAGTAGTATGCAAAAATAGTATGTTCCAATTTCTAGCAGTTTTTGCATTAAGAGACTTCTAGGTTCATGTATGGTTGCAATGTAATTACTAACATTGAAACACCTATTGATAAAGCCTTTAGCTTTTATGCTACTTTGAATATCTCATATGTCAATTCAAATAATTGTCATATTAGACTTAGACAATGCTTTAATAACTCTTAGTTTGAAAGTAAGGAGTATATTATTGAAGATGTATGTAGATTTGATAATAGATTTGATAATACTGGAATTGACAAGTATATTAATGTTTTCCATAATATAAGAGATATCTATAATTTTAAGATAGGATTTTGATTGTGGAAGATGAGAGGGTCATAATATCTTTAAATTTAATAGTATTGACACTTTTGATATAGTTCTCAATAGTATAGAGATTGGATTGAGATATGACCTTATTAGTAGTGATGATAAGTTTATAATGATCAGAGTAGACAAAGTCAGCCATAATTTCAGACTTAATATTTTTAAGAGCACTATTAATATTAGTAATGTGATTATCAGATGATGACATAAATTTTGAAATGTTGTTATTATCTATAAGAATAATGATCTGTCTTCTAAAAGAGTTCTTTGTTGTTATGTTGATATAAGGTTTTTTCTTTTTCAGTTCATTGATGGATTTGTAGATTTTTTTGATTTTTATTTATGAAAGATTAGGAAAATTTTCCTTGATTTTCAAGATTTCTTTGATATTGGACAATGACACTTATACATATGATCATTTGTCCTTGTTAGCATTCTCTGCAGGTTTCCTATCCTTCTTCAGGTGAAATTTTAACTTTTTCAAGTCTTCTTTGAAAAGTCTAGGTAGAACAGAGGATAAAATACTTGAGATTTTAGCTAGTTTGATAACCTGATTCTTTTTCTCAGGTTTCTTGTTAGAAATGTTAGGGATCTTATGTATAAAAAATTGAGCAGCTATATATTGACAAAAAGTCTTATTCTGATTTTTTGTTTTTAATTTGTCCCATTCTCCTTCATAAATGGAAGAGATAAGAGTTTAGGCTATCTGGCCAAATCTTGTGATAGCTGGAATATTCACTTCAGTATTGTCAACCAATTTATTGCACCTAATATAATCTGCAATTCTAAGAAGAGATTTTTTAATATTGTTGTTGTTCAACATAAAAATTTTATTAGTTCCAAAAATGGAAGGAGAATAGGCCTGACTGTTCTAAGAATTGGGGATAGCTGGTTGTTAGATAAACAACCAGCTATCTGAGGGAGATATGTGTTCATACTACAGCTATCTATACTTTTCTGATGTGATTTATATATGTTGTTGGGAGTATTTGTTAGGATGACTGATAAAAGTCCATGGAATTTGTAGAGTTTTCTTCAGAAGAAACCTAAGTTTATTTCCTATATAATATAAAAAACAAGAGCTCACCTCCAGGAGAAATCTAAGAGAACAGAATAAGGTCTCCTGAGAACAGCTACTATATTAAGTATTCTGAAGTATATTTCAATCTAGCAAAACAGTGCTGATCAAGCCAGAAATGATAGGGTCCAAGTAGTTAGGTACTCTTAATGGAAATATCTAGAATAGTGTTCAAACATAGTAGATACTTATCTAATGTCAACTAGAAGCATATAGCAATGATTAAAAGAATGTAGAGAGTAGTTAGAGCTTATATTTTTGAGATTAAACTTCAGAGTTTGTGGTTCTCTTACAGTATTAGCCTTGTTATTAGAGTTAATATCTCCCATATTAGGACTGGTATAAGACAATTGAAAGTCTTGAGAAGAGTCTATTTACTTGGCCCACAATGTCAGATATACAAAGTCTGAACACTAATTTCTTTATTTAAATTCTCTTTTTTTTTCTTTTTCCTTTTATTTGCTTTATTTGGATCTAGAGTTAGGGTTAGAGTGACATCAAGATCACACTGTCACACATCAGTCACATCATATGACATGGTCACAGTAATAGTCACAAGTCATGAGAACACAAAGAAAGATGTAAAAGGTTCTGAAAAGATGATATTATACAATATGTATTATATATATTGATCTTAAGGCAAATACATGGTCATTTAGGGTAGGCTAGAAAAGTAGTAGCACAGACCATTGTAGTTTAGTATATAAGGTAAACAATTCTGTACAGAGTTTTCTATTGAGTTCTCTTATATTAACTCTAATACAAGGTTTTTTACGTTGACCTACTCTAAGATCTTTGAGTTACAACATACAATGTGTTGTTATTCTGCACCTCCATCCTAATATTATAGAAAATATAAAATGTATTAGAATATATTGATGACTCTCTAGAGCTATTAGTACTTAAACTTTTGGTTCTACCTCTCAGAATCTTTATGTTTACTAGTTCTTTTTAAGTGCTACTATGCAAAATAGTAGTATAAGAAAAAGAAGTAATTGGTCACATGCCTCTTTATTTTCCAAAATAAAAATAAAATCAAGAATAAAATAAAATAAAATAAAATATTAGAGTTCAAGTGTACTATAATATTATTAAAGAATAATCATTTAGCTATTTTGACTGTTTTTCTATATTTGATCCAGTCTGTTCTTTTCCTAAATGTTTGATGTGTAACTAGGTTCCTATTATATTCTTCATTCCACTATACCTTAGAATATTTATACCAAAGTTTCTTTATGATGAAAGTTAACTCTTGAGTCACTTCTTCTAACCTCTGATAATTGTGAATGTTAGACATTTTTGTATAGCTTATTCTATTCCTTATATTATTAATGAATTCTTTTTCTTCCTTACTATTCTTGACAATAATTAGTTTTTTCTCTTAAATGAATTTCTTTTTAATAACAATATGGACTGATAAAGGAGCATAATCAGATAGATCTTGTAGATCAGATAAAATGGAATGATTGTTGAATTCCTCTGTATTAGTATGGAGAAATATGAGATTTAGTACCAAGTTCAAATCTTGAGAGTTGTTTACTATCACAAATGAGCTACTTACTGGTTGTAATACTTGAACTTGATGGAGTTTCAGAGGTTCAGTATAAGGAAATAATGATAATAGTTGATGAGTAGTATCAACAGGAATAATTGATGTAAATTGATGTTAATAAGTCTGAGGTCTAATCCTCAAACACAAAAGTATATATACAAAAGAGTGATGGTCTATGCATATCACATGATCAAAACTTATATTTGATGGGAGCTTTCATCTGTCATAGCAGCTGTCAGGCTAATTTTATAAGATAACTAATTATGTTACTATATTGATATGCTTGTATCTTTATGAATACTTATCACTATGTGATATATCATATATTGTTGGAAATGGTTTAATGAGTGCTTTCCAATACAACTTTGATTGAGGGAATCCATTTAGTCATTCCTGAGATAATAGCCAATGAAACTTGTAGTTACTGATGGTCTAATATTTCAGTAATCTGTTGTCACTTTTGTACATCCTGCATATTTTAGATAGCTATTATTTGGGGCTTTACAGTGCAACTTAGTTTGTGAAAATCGGTCTACTAGTTGTAGAGATACAAGCTGAATGAAGTTTGTGACATCTACATAGCATATCAGTACTTGATCAATGAGTATTGAAAGTTCTAAAGCAAAACTGTCAGCAATTTCTTTAAGGGTATCCACATGTATAAAGTAGTGCAAATACACTAGATCCCAATCATTGTCTCTAATATTAAAATTTCCTGTCTATTAC
>Ga0157364_1004445_pt1 | contig 14008 bp, 5 predicted proteins | sample AttsexASBM2_FD_111476 | JGI IMG/M metagenome (GOLD analysis project Ga0157364, IMG submission 111476) | Fungus gardens microbial communities from leaf cutter ant in Ribeirão Preto, State of São Paulo, Brazil - Atta sexdens ASBM2 | ecosystem: Host-associated > Fungi > Mycelium > Unclassified ... | reverse complement strand
TTACAATATAATATTTGTACATACAACATTTATATAATTTTATATTTTCTTATTTTTGTATTTTTTTTTATTTTGCAATGCATTACAATTATAAATCTATTTCTTTTAGTTTTATTACATTTAAATTAAAAAATATATTTTGATATACAAATAACGACTGAGAGAGAGAGAGAGAGAGAGAGAGAGAGAGAGAGAGAGAGAGAGAGAGAGAGAATGAATATCTGGCGCACCTATCAGCGCAAAGCGGCAACCCGATATGTAAGCAATTTGCGGTCGGCGAAGTAGTAAGCTTCTTGAGATGGCTGTAAAGTATAACACGTAGCACGAAGAATCTTCCGATCGACGCGATGCAAATAGACTCGCGATATCATGCAAATTGAAATTGAAAATCCAAGCGCGATAGGCGTCATTCACAATATCGCAGCATGCATTGCACACTCCTGAATTAGGGCACATACTAATGAACTCATGCGCCTGATTGGCGAAACGAAGCACTAATCGCGCATTCGCGTCGGATTCAACGAATACACAGATGTGACACGCGGCATGTGACAGATCAGCAAAGTGACGCTCAAGTATGGCGGTGTCCATGTGTCACATGCCTCAGAGCGCCAGACGATCGTGACGGATAAAGTTCACCCTGTTGTTGGTTCACCTTAAGGGTCCCTATGGCGGTCGGCGTGGCTTGGTAATGCTCGGGTCCTTGGTTTGATGCTACGTTGGTGTACCACATATTTGAGAAGTGATGATAGGAACATGATATGATATTTATAGCTGGATTCTTGGAAATTATATATTTATTATCCTATAATCGATATAACAATTAACCACATATGGTGTTTCTCAGATCAATAACCAGTCTCCTCGTCAGATCTTAGGTAGTTACATTTGATTATTATTATTAATTATTAATTATTACTACTGGCTCCTCTTAGAGAAGTATCCTGCCTTAGAGCAGATTCTGGAGTCGTTTCATGTGGAGACGGTGTCATGTCATGCTCAGAGGATCAATTATGTATTTTCACGTGAAACTTTTCATGTATAGCGATATTACATATGCGATATTGCATGGATGATTGAGCGATCCATAACCTATAACCTATAATAATCTATAACCTATAACAATAGAAAGAAAAATAATAATGAACATGAAACAAATAGAAATGTTATTAAATTATTTAAAACGCAATTCCGAATTAGTGAAGAGTAAAATAAACAGAAAAAACGATAAACAGAAAAAGAAGAAAGTCGATTGAAATTGGTAAATTTAAAATATTTTATTATATACTGTATTACAGTAATTGCTAAGAAATAAATATATTATTTGACAAAATATAACATTTTTAGTCTCATTTTTAGTCATTTTTAGTCATTTTTAAACTATTAATTGTATATATGTATGATTGCATGTATATATGTACGTAATAATAATTTTTGTAATATATATTATTATGATTACATACATATAACCGTTCTTCCGTCAATGCGATATTCTTCTTCAATTATTAATAGCAATTATTAATAGATAAATTGTCTGAGGATAAGACATGTTAATTCCGAAGTATATTTATCAATTCCCTAGATTTCGTCTTTCCGCCACGGTCCTTGACTAAAAAGTTCACATGAACAATTTCACATTTTCACAGTGTGAACAAAGTTACATGATCCCTCGAAATCATAAGAGGTTTGTTCGCGTGCTCCAACATGCTCCTACCATAGTTCCTACTTACTCTAATGAGGGCATTGAGTGAGAAAGAGCGATCATGTAACTTTCCTGAAAATGTGAAATTGTTCACATTCAACTTAACTTTTTAGTCTAAGACTACTCACTCTATCGTTGTGAGTGCGTTGGAATGAGTAAGAGCTGTGGTAAGAGCATATTACAACATGTTAGAGCATGTGACGCGAACAAACCTATAAATAGATAGAGTTCACGTAAAACTTTTCACGTTTCCATCCTAGGGGAAAAGTTACATTGATTGATCCCCAGAGCGCCAATCAATGCGAGTGGGAAGAAAAAAATATGTTATTAGATTTTTAGTAAATCTGTTGTTGTGTGGATATAACACGATCTTATCATGTTGTTTTTTAAATTGTCTAATGCCCGTATTCATAGTCAGATCTTGTAATAAAATAATTCGTAGAGTATCTAAAGATAAATTTAAATATAAGACCTGATTATGAATACGAGTATTAGGGCCACTTTCACCAAGCTCCGATTAACTACAGGCCTAGTAACTTTGCAGGATTCCAACTGAAGCTGATGTCGGAGAAAAAATGCAAAGAGAGAAGTTATAAATATAAATTTATAATACTAACTTGTAGCAAGGTTTCTCTCTGGTAGCTGTTTATTAATAACCTATTTTTGTGTTCAATATAATATGTAAAATTACAATTCATTATAATTAATGAAATATGATTAACTCTTCAGTTCACATTTTTTTTTCCGACATCAGCTTCAATTAGAATTCTATAGTTATTATATCTATAAGTTATTAGGCCCGATAAGTTAATGGGAGCTTGGTGAAAGTGGCCCTTAAAGTGGGGAACACAAACTCTTAGGTCGGATTACGCATTGAAGAATGAAAGATTGAAGTTTGACCAATCAGAACAAAAGGAGCCAAAATTCTTTTGTCCTTATTGAAATGACCTATTTGAAATTTCAATCTTTAATTTTTAATCTCAATCTTCAATACATAGTCTGATTCCGGCCTTACGTAATGGGCTTTCTACAATAAGCCATTAGTCGAAAATAATTAGAAGTCGGAGGCTAAAAATTGACCAATCATAATTGTCAATTTTTAACTTCTGATTTCTGATTTATGACTAATGATTTATTGTAGATGATCCATAACATATAATACAGTTCTGAAAATGTATAGTAACATAAACTGTAGATTTTCAGCGCTGGCAGTGAATTTTGGAACATAGCCACTTCAAGCATAAAAAAATTCAATAAATCAGAGTTCTTTATTTCATGAAAGAAAGAACGAGATAACGAAGAATGATTAGTATATTGCATAATGCATAAGAAAATGAATCAATCAAAATCCTTTATTTTCCTCCATGAAATAAAGGATTCTGATTGATTCATTTTCTTGTGCCTTAAATACGATTGAATAATTTTCATAGGCTATGTTTCAAAATTTTCTCTTTAAGAAAAAGTTTACTCGAAATATATAGTACACGTAACGTATACTATAGCATATAAAGTAAAATCTTCCTCGGAAAGGAAGTATTTTGGAACGAAGGCCTTAAGACAGTTTTGAAATAAGATCGAACTATGAATATAGGGACCGCCTTATAATTAGTCTTAGTTCCTCACTGGATCTAAATGTATAAATCATGCTCAAGAGTTGCACAAGTTTTACAACATGTTGCTTTTTCTGTCAAACGCAGCCAATGAGTGCATTCAGTATTACAGCCGCTTATTGAACGCTCAGTGAACTCTTAGGCCAGGTTCACATCTTGAAAAGCGGAAAGCGGAAAAACGAAAGTCAATCAGAACGCGAAAAACAGAAACAGACAAGCGAAATGTACTACTACTGCGAGTTCCAATTTATGTTCCGATTTTGTGCTTCACACAAAAGGAACAGGGAACAGAAAATAAGAATTTCAATCTATCAAAAACTGTGTATTCCATAATACATGACCTCTTATATCTAATTGATGTATATTTTTAGATCTAATAGATTCTAATGGAATATGCCAAGCGCTCGCTCAGTAGTACTGAATACACCTAATCGCTCGGTGAGCAAGCTGCATTCCGAAACCCATCGAAAAGAAGTGTTGCAACCTTTCTGTGATCGACTGTTCCACTGGTATGTGTGTACTTATGCATGTGATGACGTTAGAATATGGCGTCTCGATCAGCTGGATGTTGTATAGAGTGTGTCTGCCTGCGATGCCTACCGTCTCGCGAAAACTAACGAAGACTATTGTCTGCATCCCACCGTGATACGTGAGTTCATCTCAACAACGATCGACGATCACACGGCTTGGTTCTAGCTCGGTGGCTGGTATACCGTGGGAAAAAAAGAATCGCAGCACGCGACGCGACTCACAAGTGCGGACACGGCGACACGAGAGAGAGACAGAGAGAAAAAGAGAGAGAGAAAGATAGAGAGAAAGAGAGCACACGCGAATAGAACGAGAGTAACGAGAAGCGGAGACGTAAAAGTGTACGCGGATGATACATACTGGACTCTCGGTGGTGCTCGACTGCTTGAGTGCTCGGTGGGGCAGACATACAACTCGAAACGGCAACGGATGTCGTGCACGTGAAACACGCGTTCGCTCCGTCCCTCGAGGTGTCTCGAGGTGCTTCGAGGAGTCCCGACGTGGCCCGTGGTGGTCCCGTGGAACACAGTCGGGTCGCCGAGGAAATCAGAGGGAATGAGAAAGTAAAGTGAAGTAAACGAGGAGCGAGGGAGAGAAAATTGCTAACCCGCATCCTTTTTTCTGCGTTGCTCTGCATCTTCGTGCGCGGCGTTCGATTTATCTTATGTAATTCCCGCGAGTGTATCACGCCCCGCGAATGCCGAAGCCTATACGTGTGCGTGCGTGCGTGCATGCATGCGTGCGTGCATACGTACGCGTGTGCCGTGTGCGGCGAGCGATGCCGTGGCCATTTTCGCGTTTGCCCTCGCGTTTTGTAATCGTTATCAGCTCCATATTTGAATTCAACAAGTAATGCAGGTCGCCCGACCGCCGCGAATCCCAGGCGTGAATTCCGCAATCGTCGAGAGCGAGAACCGACAAATCGATCTCACATACTCACGTCGACGGTCGACGTCTGAAACAGATCGTTTCAGATTTGTCGCTGAAGGCGATTTAATTTCTCTCGCGAAAACCGAAGGTCTTGCCAGAATCTGGCCTGAATCTTACCAGAAGATCTATCGTGTATCTTGCAATCGTGAAAATTACAAAAGTGAGCAAAATTCGCAAGTGTCGACCACGTAAAAGAATACAGTGTTTCACCTAAGAATATTTTATTCTTACGTGATATTTCCATTCTACTTGAGGACGTTTTCTAGTGAAATATAATCGAATGGAAAATACTTTTACATGGTAATGTTGACCAGTAAAGTTATAAATATTTTACATATAAACTCGCTCGATTTGTCATTTTCATTTCTTCTCAAAATACACAATCGACCTTCAGGATTTCGTTGTATTCGTTATCGTCAATCGTATCGCGAAGAGGACGCAGACACGGAATCGATGAAGAGCACGTTGTCGGAGGTGTGCAACGCAGGTGGACGCCATAGTTGAAAATTTCATGGGATGGATGGGTAGAAGGGGGAGAGACATTCGTGGGCGCGAGTGACCGCGACGACGACGGCGACGACAACGACGACGCAACGTGACGCCACGCCGCCGAAGATGACAGTCGATCGGATCGAGTGTCCCATTTGAAAATCTGGTGCGCGATTCCGCGTGATAGCACCGGCCATTTTGTCGCTTATTAGTCGCGCGGATAAACAATCCCATATGCGAAGCGAATTTCGACGTCATCCGCTGGCCTCGAGATTGTTCGAGTTCGGCTGTTGGCTGTCGCGAGTGTGGCTCACATGCGCGGAGATTTTAATTTCACGATGCTCTCGTTCTCCACCTCTATCTTTCTCTCTCTTTGCCTTCATCCTCGCGTCTCTGCTTCGCGGCACACCAAAAATAGAAAAGCGATCGGGCCCATTTCTTACTGTTTTCGCGTGATTTTTATGTTGTAACGTAATATATGGCGACGATGCGGAACTCCTAGCGATTAACAATAAGATTATCATATCTGAATCACGAGAGAGAGAGAGAGAGAGAGAGAGAGAGAGAGAAAACACACTTTTTAAAAAAAGATGGTTCGATGACGGAAGCGGGGGAGGTATAATTTTTTTATGCGTTAAATGTAGGTATTTTTAAAATAAAATTTCAATGACATAATTTTCGTTGATGATTCTTACTAAGATAAATTTATAAATATAAAATTTTAATTAATGTGATCAGAAGTTTTATAACTCAAAAAGAGCATTCTCAATCCTCTAACTGTTTAATTGGTTAAATATAATATATCGCAAAACTTGATTTTTTGTCATACTGCGAGAACTGTTTTAAAAACACTCGGAGCGAAAAAGACCCGATTAGAAGATTAAAAGTATACGGGTGAAACTCGTATCTCGATTATAATAACTTATAACTTAATAACTTATAACTTTAATAACAGCGTTAGTATTATATACTATTCATAGCGCAAATATTATTATACGCATATTATACAAAAAAATGTAACAATACCGAACTGTCGTTAAAAATTACAAAATCGAGGATGAAGTTTTTAAGCGATATCTGACCGAAATTTTTATGCCATCTGGAGACATTAATAAATAATTTTTCTTAAGTCAATAAGTTTTGAAATTCTTTAATTAGTATAAGAACGTGAAGGAAGAAAGAAAACGTTTGTTACAAATTAATATATTCATACAAAACTCCTTGGCGAAGTAGTTTTTTATACATACCAGCGATATCCGGTTCGAAGAGATTTTTAATGCTATCTGGAGACAATTGATTTTGTTTCAAATTTTCTTAATATTATACGTGAAAGGGGAAAAAATTTTTGTTATAAATTGAAATACACACACACACACACACACACACACACACACACACATATATACAGGGTGTTTGGAAAATAATGATAAATCTTTCGCATAGGGGCAGAATGGACTGAGAAGAAAAGTCCTCTACCGTTTTGCAATTTTCGCAATAATTAACAAAATATTAATTACTAAAAATTGCCGAAAATTGATCTTTAATTTTTTAGTATTATCAACTTTATAGAAAAACTGCAAGAGATGAAAATTATTTCTTTTCTTCTCATAAGAATTTTTTTAGAATTTTTTATTAATATTTTAGTACTGCATTTTCTTATTTTTTTTTAAAATAAAATACGGTATTAAAAAATTCTAAAAAATTTAAAAAAAAATTCTTAGAGAAGAAAATAAATAATTTTTCTTTCTTATAGTTTTTCTGTAAAGTTGATAATATTTAAGTAAAAAATTATTGAAGACCAATTTTTAGCAATTAATATCTTGTTAATTATTGCGAAAATTATAAAATGATAGAGGACTTTTTTCTCAGTTTAATCCATTCTATCCCTATTTAAATTTATCATTATTTTCCAAACACTCTGTATGCGTGCGTGCGTGCGTGCGTGCGTGAGGAAGAAAACATCTCGTCTTATATGTATTATCTTTCCACAAGAAACTTTTTTGATTGGACTATCAGTTTTTAAATACTCCGGATTTTAAGTATTTTATATTTTACTGTACATGTATATATTGCTGTTTAAAAATTGAATCGAAAAGTCCTCTACCATTTTGCAATTTTCACAATGATTGATGAATTATTAATTTCTAAAGATTACCGAGTAAGCGATTGCTGAATCATATAATGCTATTCTTGATAAAAAATTGAATAAAAAAATCGTCATTTTGCATTTTTCATGATAGTTAATGGTTGTGCAGTCAGATACGCGCTTATTCAGCAATATTTAGACATTAATATTTCGTTAATCATTGCGAAAATTGCAAAATTGTAGAAGACTTTTTGACTCAATTTTTAATTAGGAATAATGCATTGATTAGTGTCCGCTATTTAAGAAACACCTTGTATATTATATATACATATTCAAATATAAGTTACTTATTTTTGTATACAAAACATTAAAAGTAATAATACAATTTTAGAGTTGTCACAATATTTTTATATACGAAATTTGTATGCGAGATTTACAGAAAGTAAATTTTTTTTAAATAAAATGAAGAAATGATAAATTGATAACAGCAATGGATATGTATGTAATATGCAAACAATATGGATATGTGTAATGATAATGTGTTTACTCACAGTAAATTACATATATAAAATACATTTCGACCGCAATTATAAAGTTTGCTTGTAAAATTCTTTACATAAGAAATAAAGGATGGTTTTTCGTTTGCAGTGACTAGGAGACTAGGAGACTCTATGCAACATGCCACCAGATAGGCCAGATGCATCGGGTGTCGAAACTGACATAGAACTGATCTCGTCTCAGGATTATAATTTTGATGAGAACGTCACGATGAACGATAAAGAAAAGGAGAATGCCAGCGTGCTGACCGACTCAAATTTAACCAACGATTGTCAAAGCGAAATTCCTAAATGGGAGAAGGCTATGGAAAAGAACAATCAGTCAGACGACGAACTAACGTCTCTCAGTTGGCTACACCAGCAGAATTTACTTAAAGGTTTGGACATTTCGAACCCCTCCAAAAACATGAAGCACGAGAACATGCTAAACAATAATATCTGCGACGACATGGCAGACTTTTCTGAAAATACAAATTCTGTATCGAGCTTAGATGATAGTTTCTGCCCAGGTAAGATAAGTGTTTTTAAATGTAATGCATTGTGTTTGCCGTCAAGTATTCTTACAATGTATATTAATTTTACTTTTTTTTTGTGGTGCATCGATAGAAAATAATGGAAAAGCAAACGCAACATTGAATGGAAATGGACAAAACTATCAGCATCCTGCCAAGAATTGTCAAAATACGCAAATATTTCAAGAATCTGCGAAAAGTCATTACAATATTTCGCCAAGTAATCAAACGAAGATTTCTTTGAGCAACAATAATTTGCCAATGTCTTATCGCAACAAGCATCCTACCCATATACCATATGATCCTCATTTACACAGAAATAGCAAACCACCGTATTCATTCTCCTGCCTCATATTTATGGCTATCGAAGATAGCCCCGTAAAGGCGCTACCCGTGAAGGAGGTTTACGCATGGATCCTGGAACACTTCCCATATTTTAGGAACGCCCCTACTGGATGGAAAAATTCTGTTAGACACAATTTAAGTCTCAACAAGTGCTTTCGGAAAGTGGAAAAAGCTCCAGTAAGTATAGTGTGAATTTTTAATCAATGAAACTGTAAGATTTTTATGGTAACTGTAAGAATGTTTTAGCTGTACAATATCAACTAAAAGTATCAATAAAAGCATCAATCACCCTTAACATCGTATTACATCGTACATTTATTACAACTTTTTATTTTTTTTCTTTTTAGAATTTAGGAAAAGGATCGTTGTGGATGGTTGATGCACAATACCGCCCAAATCTGATTCAAGCATTGTCTCGTGCTCCTTTTCCTCCCCCTACAACTCAAAATTTGTCTTCATCGGAAAAGGTGCCTAGAAAATGCATAAATACACGTCTCCCAGATCCGGTTCTTTTTCCATACTTATCCAAAAGACTGGCATCTAGTAATATTAGTGATAATGCAGAAACCGAGATAGATAGCGACGTTGACGCAGCAGCTGCCGCTATGCTTTCCTTTAAGCATGGACCTATCATTCTGAATCACAATAAAGGTACTGAATATGCACTGTCTGTAATATGTATGAAATAATAAAAAATAAAGTCCCTATCTGTATTTTATTGAGACGGAGAAAATAGCAAAGACGCGCAGTTAAAATGCTCAAGATAATTTATTCGACAATTTATATTTGTTCATTAATATATTTTTTAATGTAGATCGTAAACGAAAATTGCCGGACTCGGAAAAATTGGTGCCTGTAATTACCAGGAGTTCCAGCGAGGACCATACTTATAGTTGTATTGCCTCGATAAAATTAGGAAGGTAAAGATATTAATATTATATGATAAACGTAAAGATTACATGAACAAAATAATAAATTTTATCGTTTTCCATTTCTTTCTGCAGCAAACATTCAAACGAGGAAGAATTAAATCCAGATTTTGATGAACAAAGAAAAATTGCAGAAGGTGCGGATGCGCTTCTGAATCTGGCTGGTGTTAGTACAGCTCTAAATTACAATAGAACACATCATGTAACACAAGGTATTAACACGGCATCTAAATCAGATGTTATTTTAAAACCAAAAAAACGTTCTACCACGAGTGAGTACTCGAGTACGTCTGAAAAAAGACGTAAAAGATGGCGGGACTGGGGAGAGGAAAATCGATACCTAAAACAAATTAGGGGTTAACATAAATACATTTTGTTACATTTTCGAAAAGTGTACATTATCGAAAGCTTTCCACTTATGCGCGAGTCAGGAAAGCGTTTAAGAATTTTACTATCTAGTAACAGGAAGGTACTTTCATTTTATAGAGTATTGTCAGTAAATTTCCTATTCATTTCTATAAAGTGTTTAGAATTAACTTTTATGAAACTTTCATTGTTCGGATTTCTCGTAAATACACAAAAAAACGCGCATGTAAATTCTTCCGTAACTTCTAGTTGTGCTAGTAAAAAGAAAAAGAGAGTTGTTGGATGCATTTCGAATTCATTGGTGTGGTTGCTCAGGGTTTACAACATGCTAAATGCCAAAATACATTCGGTAGCACTAAACAAGCAATAATAGAGTTGTAGTGTTAAAGAGATACTTTTTAAACACGCTGTTGAAACATGAATACAATTGAATAGTACGTGGATATATATCAATTAAAAAAATTATTATTACGTACTGAAATAAGTAATAATAATCATTTTAGAACTGTTGTGAGAGAAACAATTATATTAAGTCATAGAGAGTTTAATTAATGATAAAGTTCTATATCAGTTTTTCCTTTTTTTTTTGTAGATATGTATAGAGGCATAATCAACATCTGCTGTCACAATGCCTGTCCCAACAATAACGAGATCTCTTATTTGCAAACATAACATCGTGGCGATTTTCGACAGCCTCGGTTTGATGCCCAGTGTTACCATATTTTTTATTTCAACGGAAGTTTCTAGTCTCGTTATTCTTGAGACAGGCTACGCATTCAATAGAGAGAAAAATCGATAATATATTCAAAATTACGCGCATACATATTTATATGTATATGTGTATATATATATATGTATATAAAATGTATGTATATGTGCATGTATATGTCGATGTACACATTACACACATTAAGCTCGACATACTCATTCATGCATATATAATTAAACTTCCTGATTCTCAACCCGTGATGAAATAACTTTTTTGTTCTCTCTTATTTGAAAGCACGTAACACAAAATGAAAATGTCATCGCGCACGCTGCGCATTATGCTTATACGTGTCGATATCTAATTCGTCACTTATTCCATGTATGTGATAAAATGACGAATGTGAAATGGTGAAAGAATAGTTATTCAATTGGTTAAGAACAAGGGAGTTTGATTGTACATGTGTACAAGGTGTTCCCAAGTTTGCGACTAGGGAGAGAGTTCATGAAAAACTGAATTTTACAACAGTTGCAAAGCTGCTTTTTCTGCTGAACGCGGCAAATTGACAGTAATTTCGCATGCTATAGACAATTTAAAAAGAAATCATTACAAATATAGAACTATTTGATCAATTATATATCGTAGATTTTATTATATTTTATTTATTATATTTCAAATTCTTATAGTTTAAAAGAGTTGATCGCAAAAAATGTCTTTGCATACATATGTATATTTAGTTTTTCGTAAACCTTCGAATTGCAGTGCTTTCGCACGCGAAATTGAGGGCACCCTGCATGACACATCATGTGCATCGTTGCACATGTGTACAACATGTGTGCCACAAACCTATCAAAAAAAAGTTTTCAAAAACGATTGAAAATACATTCAACCTGGTAGAATTCTAATTCCAACATGCATTCAGCATTTTGAAACAAAGAAATGTTGTCATTTCACTGTCTTTTTCTACTCTCTTTGTGGCTTTCAAGATGATTTTGAACAGTGTTGTACATATGTAGAGACCTTTCTAATGTATCCATAGACCAGTTTTGATATCCAGAACCAGTTTTGGAGACTGAATATTTAGCGATTGTGCTGATGTTAATATCGATTGAATAGAGATGAAAAATATCGCTACATGGAGAGCTAACCTATTTTTATAAAAAAAAAAAAATAAAAATAACACTAAGAAGAGAGAAAGAAAGAGAGAGTTGATAATACCTTGTAATTGTAAGATATGTAAGTGTGCTACGAAGACATGCGACAGAATATTAGGCAAACTGGTCTTGTATACATTAATATGTAGTTCAATATAGAGAGAACATATATTTTTACAGGGCGCTGCCCGTGTGATAAAGGTTCTTCCTAATAATTCGCTGGTACGCAGTTTATTAGCTTAAATATCACTCTACAAAGTATAAATATTAGCGATTCAAATGAGAGGAAAAAACAATTGTTGTAGCGCAACCTGATCGATTTTTACATATCAATGATACGTGAAATGTACTATGACAATTTTGTAAATATTTATTCTATTTGTTATTTCAGAATTCATTCAGGATTACTTGCGATGATCCTTTGATATATCACTCAAAGAGCTCATCGTTAATATTACAGAGTGCTAATTTCATAGCATAATTATAAATATGTAGAAAAAATTCAATTAGTGTCTTTTAAATTAATAATATAATTGTAATTTTATTTCATTTTCATTAAAACAGTAAAATCAGCTGTGACAACTGGAAGTTGAAAATCTTAATTATCAAAAATAGAAGATCTTCGAAAGAGAATTGAAAAATACGATTTGTGTAATAAACAGGATGCGCTACAAATATATATTTAATTGTGATTGTAGCTAGTCAGCTACACCAGAAGAAAATTCAATCTGAAGGTGCAAGAAAGAATGCCATACTCAATATGAGAAATATTAAATCTTACTTTGATAAAACAAAAAAGAATAACAATATTATTTAACAATATTGTATTAAATAAAATAGAAAAAATTATAATTTTCAAAATTTATCCGTCTTCTAAAATTATAAATATACTCTTTGTTCCACATTATATAATTTATATAAAATTTAGTCGTATACAATTTATCTTTTTTATTTTTAAATTTTATTTTACTGTTATTATTTCTGTGATATATTGCAAAAATGATACGATATCGTTGTTATACTTCAGTGTATCCGAAGTTTTAGAATTCTATATATTATGTTTAGCGAGAATGTTATATGTATACATATATATGTATATTTATATATCTATACATAATATATATGTATAAATGATTATTATTATTATTTATTAACTGGCATTCTTACTCACACCTTGAATACTCTACCTTGATATCGACCTTATAAATGAGCTGGCATCTTCAAATTGATAATCCTCCGGAAATTGATAAATCCGGAAATTTAATGTTATAGCTTCACAACAATCTGTTAATATCCTCTTAGTCTAGCTCTCGTTTGCTACGACTGAACATCTGTTCTTCCACATATAGTTAAATTCTAAACTAATCGGTTATAGAGAGTGAGATGCCATTCATCAATCATAATACAGTGTAGCTAATCGATAGGTTAAAAAAGCGTAGATTAAATCGATTAGTCACAGTAATGTAAAGCAATACACCAGTAAATCCTGACATTGGGCGAAATACTCTAGTCAGCCGGTTTCTTAAAGGGAATCATGGGCTCATGTGCAATGCGTTAATCGCTAAGTCGGCACGACGAGGGGATAGACTGTTACTTCATAATTGCATTATGTAGAAGGAATAAGTATTAATATCGCCAATTAATTTTTTTTAACGCGTAGTGCCGATCACTACACAATACGAATTCACAAAATTTATGATTATTCGTATATATGTTATACGCGGGCTATTATTACAACCGGCTGACAAGCGAAGTCATCCTATGACAGACACCAAAAACACAACAAAGTATGGAGCAAAGCAGATTACGATGTGTCATTGTAACTAACCAGGGACAATCAAAAGACATGATGTATTTGATTTGCTTCCATTTACTGATATCGTGCCAAATGCAAAATCCTTTGAGTTTGGAAGATCAGAGATATGTTAATTTATATGTACACATTATATATATATGTGTGTATATATATATATATATATATATATATATATATATATATATATATATATATATATATAGATTGTATATTATAAGAATTTTGATTGTGTAATATATAATATTAAAATTTTATATATATTTATTTATTATATTATT
>Ga0157364_1004444_pt1 | contig 14009 bp, 10 predicted proteins | sample AttsexASBM2_FD_111476 | JGI IMG/M metagenome (GOLD analysis project Ga0157364, IMG submission 111476) | Fungus gardens microbial communities from leaf cutter ant in Ribeirão Preto, State of São Paulo, Brazil - Atta sexdens ASBM2 | ecosystem: Host-associated > Fungi > Mycelium > Unclassified ... | reverse complement strand
TTTTACAGTTTAAGTTCATTCTTATAGAACTTGTCCTAGGACACCAATAAATGCACTCTCTATCTCTCTTATTTTTTTATCTATCCATGTGCCGTCCTTATCCCACAAAACAGGGTTGGAGGATGGTGAGTCGGGAAAAACGCGGTTGTACATCCTATTCTATGCGGTAACTTCTCTCTCCGCGTATTTCCGATTCGTCCCGCCATATGGCGATATCACCTAACGAAGCGTTTTCTCGCGTCGTCGTAGTGCGCCAACTATATCGAGTAACTCTATCGCGTTGCGATATAGAAAATCGATCCGTCGCGCGGAAGCTCGCGGGATTTATGTGACTTCATCGCTTTAGCCGATAGTTTATCTATCTGCAAGCTGTTTTGAAAACAAATATGATATTTATATATATTTGGTTTATTGTATAAAAGTTAACGTGTGTGTATATCGAAAATTTTACTCTATTCTAAATTTATTGTATTGACAATATCGTGGAAATATTTTGATTTTCCATTGGAACTTGGTTCTCAAATGCATTCATAAAGCAAACTTCTGTTCTGTAATATAGACTTGAAGATAATTATTTGGTTTAAATATTCTTCCCTCGACGATAAACGCGCTTATCTCGACTTCGGAACGTCGTCTCGCTTGAGAATCTAATATTCAAAAATTCAATATTGTATGGTTAAACCTATACAGATTCTACGGGGTACATAACGTGCATATTCCTGGATATTGCTTGATATTAGAAAAAACAGACTGCCGAGGACAACGGAAACGATCCGTCGCCGTCGGTAGATTCGCGAGAGTGGTCGACGTCAATTTCGTCCTTACTTATGTCGCGACGTGAAAGTTGAAAAAGGCGTCTCTCTTCTTTTCCATCACGCACGCACGCACGCACGCACACCTTTTCGCATCCCTCCAATAAGTTCAGAGAGGGATGATGAAGCGCCGAGAATCTAAGCGGAAAAACCTGGCTGGGCTCGCTCATTTCTTTCGCTGACTCCAGCGTGCAAATATAGGCACACATACGTCGATTGCGAGCTGGTATGGAAAAAGAGAAACGAAAAGGCAACCACAATCTACGTATAGGATGGTTTCGTAATTGCCAGCGAAAAATAAGTGATACTTCTTGTTGCGGAGTAAATCGATTTTTGTAAAAATCATTATCGCCCGTTAATGACTGTATTTTATCTGTGATTACAACGTACGTTTATTTTCGAACATAAGTGCTTTTTTGTCGATAAATAACGAAAATTAAACAGGATAAATAATGTATTTGATAAAAAACGAAATTATAGTTGATTAATACATTTTCATTTATCCATTATATGAATAACAGAAATAACAATACCATTTTTACCTGATTTCTATTTAGCTTCTTATGAAAAATATTCAAAAGATTGTCTGTTTCTTTTCTACTTTGGTTGTAATGTAATGGAAAATATTAATTAATCTAAGTGTAGAACTAATTAATCTTGGAAATTTTAATTTCAAAACCGACATTTGTCTGAGAAAAAAAGAGAGATATCATATATCAAACTCTAATTGCAGAGTTTAGCATAAAAAAAACTTTAAAAGAACATCGTTGCAATTCAACTTATTATATATGATAAAAAGTTATGAGATATATCACGCCATGATGTCATTGCTTTTGTCTTAACGAGACAATTCTCTTGTCTCCTGATTTCTTTCAGTTAATACTGTCATTGGACAAAGATTCTCGGATGAACGCTACAAACTTCTTTTCAGCGCAATTTAATTTCATTGATGATATTTTTCTGCGCTGTAGCACTTTTGCAACATTTTTCCCAGGAGCTCATTTAATTACACTCCTAATACGTCGGCCGTTTGGAATGCATCCATTTTATACTAAGACGAATCCAACGGAATTTTCGGAAACTCGCGCTAAAACAACGATACCGAGGAAGAAGCGTCGCGACGCCGCTTGGTACGTCGGCGGACGTAGTCCAGACAATCGGTAACATCAATTCTCGGCCGCGTTTCTTTCCTCTTCCCACCTCTTTCCTCTCCCTGTCTGGTCTTTACTTCTAGTTGTTTGCGCGTGTTTATGTCGAGTTTTTTATCCCTCCACTTCCAAAGTGGGCGACGTTGTCCGTTTTTCGTATTTACCCTTGTTTGTCCGTTCCGCTATGCATAGGATGTTGAGACATAGTAGCAAGAAGATGGAGACGCCCGTTCGAGGTTTTTCCTTTTACGAACGATATCGGAGTCTCTTATAAAGATGGCCAGATTTTTACGTTGCAAAAAGGGACGACGTGTTCTCAGTTTTCCTCGAAAAATACCTCTTGTTTCTTTCAAAGGAGAAACGGAATGTTTTCCAATCGCTTAACACAAAACGGACAGGATGCACAAGTAACATTGCACGACTCAATTGGGATAGAATGTGTACGCTGTGCACAGATAAAATTAGATTAAATGTAACTTTTTCTATTTAATTAAATGAATAAAATCAAAAATACCGGCCAACATGCTCCAATCTTATATTTATAACTATTGCGATTAATTTAATTTAATTTAGTTTATTGCAAAGCTATATGAAAAAGACTACAAAAAATGTTAACAGAATAATAGACATAAAGTATGATATAATAGATTATAGATTAACATAAACATAAGTTAATAACGCGTAACTAAAAAAATATTAGCTTACGTAGCTGATTATAGTACGTTGAAAGAAAAGATTGGTTGCTGCAGTAAATTAGAAGATAAAATATGGCATTTTTAATTGGCTGCAGCAATCAATTTTTGGTTTAGCCTATCCGCAATGTCAGTATAGGATTTCGATAAGGTAATACAACAAAAAATTGGCTGCTGCAATTAAAAATGCTATGTCATATTCAATCAAGCTTTTCTTTCAGTGTAATCCTCGAGCTGAATACGAATGTGTAGCGTATCGATAATTACAGCAATTAAAGTACAAACTTATGTCGCCATGTGCATAAAGGTTTTTAGTGATTTTACAATTGGAAAGTACTCAATGTGGTGGAAATATGATGACAATATGGTGATAAAATGGTGACAAATTCGGACAAGACTCTTAGAGAATGAACTAAAATTCGTAAATCTGTTTCTCGTGACACCTATCTTTTTCTTTATCCTACTTTTTCGCAACGTCTACTCGAGTTACCTACCTATTTTTGCCTTGGTGGTTTTTCTTGCCGGCTACGAGTTAGAATCCCTTCCTGATTGACGTAAAATCGTGATAAAACGTAAAAAGGTGAAGAGGGCACGAAGCCTACTTCTTCCAGACGTCCTATCAATCTTTCGAAATCCTCACATCTTTGAGCTTCAAACTTCCAACGTATCTTTTTTAACATTTCCGATCCACTTTTCTCCCCATCTAATCCTTAATTGATGACTTTCAATCTAATATCTTATTTTTAATCGTCTTAATATGTCTACTTCTTCGAGTGTTTGCGCGCGATAATAAGCCCTGAGCTCTTGCGATGTCGTTTTTGTAGTGTTGAAGAAGATTCCTATCCAATATTGCGATGTGAAAGGCAATGAGACGGTTGAATGTTGCAGTTCGGTATGAAGATCGGCACCGCAATGATACTTGAAACATTCTCTATAAAATTTTGCAATCTTCTTAATCATGAGGGATGAACGATGTTATAGCGGGAATACAATCTTGCATATTGGTACAGTCAACGTAATGACAATAGTAGTCATAAATTGTCGTTGGTCGCGACAGTGGCCAGCATGTTCACGATTATGACGATAATAAATTGACGGACAACGACTCGGAAGACCTATACCTTGTCATTATTGCTGCGCTTATAGTAACGCTCCCTCGACAGTCGATTATCGCATCTAGTTTACTTTAGTCACTCTGTAAGTTGATATCTTGCGAAGTGATATTCTCGGATTTAAATAAGCGAGAGAGAGCTGTTCTCTCGATTTGTTTATTTTCTTTGTCCGTTTATTTTCTTTCGGTGATGCTCTTAATTTTTCAGAAAGAAGTAGGACATTTCTCGCGATCTAAATAAGGTAACCTATATATAATATTACGCTGATAAAATCTATCTCTAAATTAAAATCAACGAAAGGTTCTTTTAACATGAAAAATACAGTGATATATAACGTTTTACGAATTATTGGATAAAGTAATGTAAATATTTGCGAGTATTTAGCGTGCTGTTTATTTTTCGAAATTGTAAATGACACATATAAATGAGTTCATTTACGCAATCGTAAACGTGAATAAAATAAATTGAATAAAATTAGATGACTGTATGGAAGGCATATATATTTATATATATAATTGTCCGAGCGAGTTATTTCGTCGCGCACATGACTTTAAAGTATGCGCAAATGAAATAACATGATGTTCAGTTTCATTTTGAATGATTTGCAAACTTAATGAAATCCATCCGCCACATGTTGAAATATACTAATATTAATAACATCTCTCGCAACATACGCGGGTACAGCTGTACCCGGAAATGGAGAGCTCGCGACTGCGGCGCGGACACGAAACATTTTTCGCAGCAATATGTCCGATTAAACTCACATGGCAGTGTCGCCGCAATAATTCACCGTAGCCTCGCGTTTCCTCCCCCGTCGCCGCTTTTTTCCACCGTTTTCCCGCCGTTCTTTTTCGGCAATGTTTTTAAGGCCCGTGGCATGGCTAATAGGAAAAGATTGTGTCTCGCTAGGGTGGCTACCCCCCCCCCCCGACGTCGTTCTCGCGCTCGATTTATCATCGTGACGTTGCGCGAGGTCTTGCTCCGCGAGAGGAAAATTCTCTCTCCATCCTTGCGCTGCTTCCTGCCACAATAAGTTTCATCCGAGGTTTCATCCCGTGAAATTAAGCCAACTCGCGTAGTTTGGTATCTCACGACCCATATCGCGATTAAGAACTTGCACGTCATTCTGCTTTCAACAAATTCGTCGGCTGGACGACGATTCGGTTTACCGAAATTACGTGACGACGACCTCCGTGTCCAAAAGCTTAGCTGAGGTGAATATATTTATTCCCCTCTGGCTAGTCATAAATATTTATCGCTAATAAGAGATAGGATATTCTCTACCGTTGTCGCATTTATAAATGCAACGAAACTCTACAGAGTGTCTACCGAAACAACGTCTGAAATATGTTGTATAAACAAATAATTAATGTTTCGTTATTATAATTGTACAGTTATTATTATAATAAAATGATATTATACATTCTTTTCTCTCTCACATTTACGTACGAGATCTAATTGTCTCGAACGATTATAATTTTATAATTTATAAAATTACGTGGAAAGAACGATTCTGTTGAAGTATTCAAAAATTTAACTATATAGATATAGACCTAAAAATAATTTTGTGAGAACCTTAAGTAATGGTATAAAATGTTTTAATTTATTCTAACAATCAATTTTAACGTTCTACAAAATTATTTTGATGACCCAAATAAAATTATTTTCAGATGTGTATCTAACTGTATTTTTAGATACTTCAGATTCTTTCTTTGTGGAATCGCTGACTGATGCGATTCTCCGAAATGAACAGATTGATTCTTTACACGCACACAATTTTCGAGAGGAAAGATTACCCTTCCTTTTGAAGGGCGAGCTCTTCAATTATCTGTCATCCGAACGAAGTACAACGCAACGCAGTTGAACTGCGGGATGAGATTCTAGTTCGGTGGGGTTCGGGCTGCGTTACATTCTCGAGTATCAGTCCACGTCATGTCTCCTGCTTTCTCGTCTCGGGAGCGGATCGAGAAATTTGAAATAAAAAGCGGGAGAAACCGCACGGTGGACCCTTGGCGAAATTTATTCACCGCGTCGGAACCGAAGTTAGCGACCCGCGGTAGCCAGTGCGGCACTTGCAACAGCATTACGGCTATGAGAAATAGTATCGTCCCTGATCCGCCGTCAGGACGTATAATATCCCGTTTAATGCATATTCAGCGACCGCGCACACGCGAGCGGGTAACCGCCGGCGGAAAATCTAGGAGTATGGAGTAAGCTCGGTAATTTCGTACTTTCACTTCGACGCATACTTATCTATAATCTCTCTCTCTCTCTCTCTCTCTCTCTCTCTCTCTCTCTCTTCGTAGTAGTCGGTAGACCGCGAGACTTATTCCGCGATAAGTCGTTTTAAACTGGACTCCGGTCTAAGCGCAAGATAATCCCGTATAGAATTTTCGTAATTTCCGGCAAATTGTCATATGGTAAGCAGTAAATTTGCCTAGTTTCATAATTGCTTACCTACGTACGAAAGGAAAAAATATTACGTCGACATGGTCGCCGTTTAAAAAACCTGTACAGCCGATTTTAATCTTGATTTATCTACTTCTTTCAGTTTTTCTAAAATTAAAGTTAATCGTGAAACTGTTATTGTAGATATAATGTTCTTTCGAAACTCCCGATATTTAATTTATAACATTATGGAATCCTTGATGATGATTTGTAATAATTGGATTAGAACGTGCGGTGAGAATCACAATGAATTATGAGCACCGTGTAATTAATTAATACTTATTACTGATTGATTAATAATTATCATAATTAATACAATACATTCATATTTATATATATAGATATATATATAGATATGAAATACTCATTTTAGAGAGATAATCAAATTGTATAATTTAATCGATAAATATCGTTTTAGTAGGATTTTAGACGTAATAATTCACATTAATGACCAACGTAATAACACATGTTGTTAATTATTACGGAGAAATTAAAAAAAAAAGCGAGATCGAAAACGTTTAAAATCTAATTCCATTTTACAATTCTAATGGCTCGAAAGTTTTTCCGTAATTCGTATCGCATAAGTATTTTCGAACGAAGCGAAATACATCGTGCATAACCGCGCTTTTGGCAACGACGTACAAAAAGGCATGCACGCTCGCGATCGATATTTAATATTTGTCCTCGCCGCGTGGCCAGCGACGCGGTTTTTCTCCCTTTTCGGCACGCGCAGTTCAAATTTACTTGGGGAATTTCGCACAGCGATTTTATTACGAGGAAAGTTTATCCGCGGGAGAGAAACCCGTATTCTCTCTTTTCCTTCGCGAAACTCTCATTCTTCCCTTCTCCGCGCGAAAGCGCGCCGCCGCGCCACGCCGTAAAAAGAGTCGCCTTTATGCGGCGCGCAAAAGTCTCGGGCGAGGAGCCGAGAAGCCGCGCGGTTTTATCGCTGAAAAGCGCGTCGGAACTCTTCTTGGCACGAGAGCCAACCGGCACACGGATGAGACTTTTCCTTTTTTTTTTTTTTTGCAACACGCGCTTGGATAGCTCCGGACTTTCCCTTTCTCTCCTCTTCCAGTCTCCTCTCCTCTCCCTCGTTCTTCTTGCTTACGCGCCGTTCTTTGCGGCTCGTCTTCTCCTCCATGTTCTTCTCCGTCTCGTTTCGACCGTGATGCACTTCCCCGCGGTTTTATTTACGTGTTTTCGGCCGAGCACGAGTGTCCTCGAATCGTCGTGAGAGCACTCGCCTGTATACTTATCCTTCTCCCAGCTCGTAAAGGAAATCTCCGTTGAGAATCATTGCGCTCCTCGCCGTGCCGATCTGATGGGGTGCGTCCGGCGCGGCGTAACGTTAAAGTAATGGAATTACGCTAGATTTTTCTTTTTCTGTCACGGACAAGCGAAACGACGCCGACGCATTTATATGGAGATGGCTCTTACGGAATGTTTACGAAGAACAGTGAAATCCCTGTTTCTGTGGAAAACAAATTGGCAGCCAGCTTTTCTTGAAATAGATTGATTTGAGTCTTTGTCGCTTTCTCACTGAACAAATCGTTGAAACTTGGATTACCAAAAAGAATCCGAAGAAATATCCTTTGCCGCTAAAATGAAAAGAATTGTTAAGAGAAATATAAGATTAATAAATTTAAAAAAGTGTTAAAGGTAACACTATTATTTATATATAAAGTATTGGAGTGGCCAAAAATATTTCTCGTTTTTGTAATAGGTGACATTAACGTCGCTTTAAGTGTGAACACTTTCTTTTGTTTTAGTAAATTTATAATCTAACAGCTCAGATAACGTGCCTTATAACAAAAAATATCAAGATCATTAAAATTTTAAATGGTTTTAAAAATGAAAGATCAAAAGACAGTTTGGTATATTGTACTATATTATTACTATAAATATATTATTACTATAAATATAAAATTGTGCAAATTAAAAAAAATATGTGCAATGTCTGATGAAGATTTTGGTTTGCAAAGTTCTATTAAAGTTTCTTCGTTGAAGACAAATCAACTAGCCAAGTACAGTGGATGATCTAATTAAGGTCTTTGATCGAAAATAATCCGCATCGAACCACTCGAGATATCGCAAAAGAACTTAGAATATCTAAAGTCGAGTGTGGAAAATCACTTACACAAATAAAAACCGAGAAAACTTTTTGACCAACCCAATATAGTGAATTAATTAAATAATAATATTAATTGAGTAAATTTTGATCCCATTGAAGAGACATATACTTGTGAAAACGCTTAAATTCTCTGACGAGAGGAGATCAATGTAATTGCAGAATGTAAATTATATAATAAATATATCGGTATATTATAAATATATCATAATGATTAGCTCGTTGCATGTTTTGTTTCGTCAGTTAATCAATCGCACGTTTGTTTTGTAAATATTAAACGTCGATAATTATTCTATACGAAATATCACTATTGTTTTGCTAAATTCGATATGTGCAATATTGGCCTGAAGCTACACACTATTCGCTCGCATAACCGGAAACATTAACGGCAAGGCAGCAAGCGGAGCCGGGTTGCTCCGCATTCTTGGCCTGAAACTTGAACGTCAAGGATGGGAATCGCGTGTCGACGACGAGGAAATTGAAATCCATAAGGTATAAATGGTGAAGTCGGAGGTTCGAGAGATTTAGCCGGCATTACCATTTCCCATCGCCCCCATCTTGTTATTTCCTTTTCGCGCGATTTCGTGCATTCGCGCTACGAGCTATACGAGCTGTGCTACGTGCCTGGAATGCCGCGGACGCCCGCGACGCCGCGAGATCGTCTCCGGAGACGAAAAAGAGATACGCCAGGTGTAGCTACGTGTCGAAGCCCTGCGGCTATGGTGAAGCGCCATATGGTCTTCCCATCAGCAGTGACGTATCACGTTTCATCCTGGCCACCGTCTATCGAGTTCTTTATGTCATTCTACGTTCCCTATTTAGCACATTGATGGTCGGGCGAAATTTGTAACGTGTCCCGTGACATTTATTGTAGGGCCTGTCGAGCCGCTTTTTCTCTCATAAATCCTTTGACTGAATTCAAAACGCCATGATCAAAGAATGCAATGATGAAAGGAAAAAAATAAAGGGAAAGAGATACAATATTGTTGGTATATATGAATTTAATTAAGTGTAAAATAATATTATACATTTCTAAATTAAATTTCATGCCATATATCGAATTTAATCGCGCATTTCCATGAGATGATAAAAATTGAATTTCAACAACAAAATCTAGATGTAATTTATTATGGTAATTTGTAACAACGTTATTGTAATCCGCAACACGTTGTATTCGGACAATTTTTTTGCAATTTGCCATCGCAATTGCACTGGCGTATTCAAGAAAAGTGATATTTTTTTTTAATATTTATGAAATGTATAATCACAATTTTGATTTTGAAAATATTCTTTAATTTAAGAAACTCTTAAATAGGTATAAAAAATATACATACATTCCAATATATTATTCTTTTTTTATGTTAATATAGTTTTAAATAAAACGTTTTACGAATTATATATTTAAATAATACTTTTTCAATGTAATACCAATAATAATACAAGTGTTTTATCTTTTCATATTTAATTTAAAAAAGAATTTTGCTTACGGTGCGCCAACCGCCGCCTCTGACAAATTTCTGGCTCCAGTGTGCAATTGAGAATGTTCTTCGTTTGTATGTCGATCAAGTCGTAAGTAGTTTAGAATAGTCGCAAACATACCGTACGGGTACTCTCAAGATGGTTTTAGAAATGGTAAGTGCGGCGACGAGCATAGGCGTGGGCTTTTCTACGTCGATTAAGCTCTCTTCATGAGAAGGCGTGGCACGTTAAACGCTCTCCTTTATTCGTACAAAAAGGGAAGTTCGCACGGAAGTTTAAATTGTAGCAAGTGGACTCTACGGTGGACTCTCCAAGATGTGCTGTCGTCATGCACAACGCTAAAAAAAACAAAGAAAAATGGAAAATATATATGGCGATGATGTATGAATTTTAGAGCTCGGAGATAGTCTCGGGTTGGTTCTGCCTGCAGCTCGGCCGATGCAAAACTCGTGTTTCGATGTATACATGCCTCGAGCTGTAATCGTTCCTCTGCTGTTGGAACTCGCGCGTCGTAAATATCACGTGTTACTGCTCCGCATCGGATCGGATGCATAAATGCTCGCATAATTGCCTCCAGGATTGTTACCGTCGCGGTGAAAATGCACACCGTTCCTTGCTTGATCGATCAATTGGGAAAACAATAGGATTGACACGCGGCAAACGGCTTTAAATAGGATCGCGGCTGTGTTTCATATTAGATTCGAGATAGCTAGATATGTGTGATATATATTCATTATAAAAGTTACTTTATTTCATTAGAATAACAAATCGGTTTTTTTTGTCTAACTAGTAAAAAAGATTAGCAAATAATGATTTAATCTGGCAAATCGAAGATACGAAACTTAATTACTATCTCGATATTAAAATTACAAGTGAATTTGCGAAAACAAATACAGATAATGAGAGATTAATAAATAAAGTAATGTAATTGCACTCGCCAGCAAATACATCTTTATAAACATTACAGAATAAATAAAGAAATATACACAAAATAGATTTATTTACGAAATATGTTCTGCATTATTATTAACTGTGCGAGAGATAAATTAAATTTGTGATTGCAATTATTCGCATACAACTCCGCAAATAAATTTAGGAAATTAATCATTTATTATTATTCATGTACTGAACGCGATCAAAATTTTGTGCTTCGTATGCGTAATAATTCTAATTAACGAGCGGCAAGTTGACTTTGCGTGCAAAGCAACGTACGTTTAATCCGAGTTATTGAATCGAATGGAGATCGGATTTTAACGGCATCGTTATCAGACTTTTTCCGCGAGTGCGGTTAGCCGATCACGAAAATGCTTAACGTAGAATATAGAATTTTCCGAATAGCAGTATGAGAAAAAAATAGTGTTTCATCAAGATTCAAAAAATTCAAGAAATTTTGTCTTGATTTTGTCTTGAATCAAAGAGATTGGAAATTGATTTCAAGACAAGACAAGAAATTGTTATCAAGATCAAGATTTCTTGATAATAAGTCAAGAAATTTCTTATCTTGAAAATCAAGACAAGACAAGAAATGCTCTTTAAGACAAGAAATCTTGTCTTGATGAAACATTAGAAAAAAAGGTCGAAAAAAAACTAAAAGTGCCTATATATGGTATAAACTGGAATGGAATGTTATATCTTTTCAAAACGTTCGCTTAGGCGTGTTTCATTAGATTATGGTGACCATATATCCTTTATTGTAAAGGATAGTCCTTTATTTCAGGTAGCTGCTTTAGAGAGATATATTTATTTTTTTCTTCAAATTTAATTTATTCTGTTTTATTCTTCTTGTCTATCTTGTTATATCCTAATTAATTATATCCTAATTATATCCTATTTTAATACAATAATTACGGGAAATTATTTTCTAATTAGCATTTCATTGTTTAATGTCGCACTAACAAGTGAATGTTTACGGAAACAACAAAGAAATTTTATAGTTTTATGCAAAAATAATATTAGCTCAAGTAAAACAAAAAAATTACGATAATGTCATTGACATCAAAATGAGATTGATTGAAAAATGATTTTTAATAATTAAGTTTGCAACTATTTTGATATTACATTTTGATGTTACATGACTTATGGCTTCACTTGGAAGTTCTCTCAGATATACTACACAAGAAAGTTTCAGAAATGAATGCACTTCTGACAGTCGCAAACTACTTTGGAAATATTTAGGAATAAAGTTCTAATTTTCATATTTGTCATTTATTATCTCTAAGAAAATATGGTTACCGTAGTTACAGTATAAAACGACAAACCATGTTCGTTCTTTTAATAATGCGGTAATGCGGTCGTTCTGAGGGTGAGGTTTCAAGATGCCGCTGGGTTCTGGGGATAAAGACGTTTAGTCATCGCGCCACGCCGCTTTCGTATTCGAAGTATGCCAGATACGACGAACGGATTATACTGGATATTCTGAGAGTCACGCACTTTCTCTTGCGGATCTTTTTACAAATCCAGCACATCGAATTAAATAAATATGAAACTTCTTATATTAGAATGTAATCCGTTTCAGTTTATTCTCATGTTTTTCGTTGCTTTAGGATGCAGACATAATATAAGGAATAAAAAAATAAAGAATTTCAATCTAGAAATCTAGAAATCGGATACACAAATATTTCTATAGATAGAAATTATTATTTCTTATTCCTTCTATTGTCTGCACATTCTTAAGATGACCTTAACGATTAATAATACTGATCGCAGTAATATTGAATCAGTAATATTGAGAGTATGCATCAATATTTTCAATATTTTTACAACTTTACATGATCAGTATTATTGACATATATTTCAATTTACGTACAATCTATTGCACTGTGACATACTGTCACATGTATCTATATCCTAATAAAGCGATATTGATGCTCGAGAATCAAAAATCCAGATCATCGTCAATATTCTATGTCAATCCATCAATATTAATAACGCATGATCAATAATATTGATAGTATCTATTAATACTGACAGTATTATTGATCGTGTAAGGTCACCTTTACTTAGAAATTACATTCCTTCGGTAGAAAACTGAAAGAAATGTTTTCAAAATCGCGTTTCAAGCATTGAAATGCAACAATCGTTTATTGTCCATAAAACAACAGTGTTGCGGTGTTACGATCTGACATTGTAAACGAAAGAATGATTTTAAACCTCCATCGAAGATTACCGCGAGTTTCCGCAATGGGATCTCCCTGGTGTCGTTCATGCACCGTCACGGCGATCTCAGGTTACGCGAACTGGCCACAGCCATAAACTGGAACGCATAACAAAGGCTCTCCTCGCAGCGGGAGAAGGCAGTGGAGAACTCCGGTTCTCGCGAAGTAGAGCATGAAGCGAACGAGCGAGTGCCGACTGACTCGGAGAGAAAACTCGAGCGTGTTGTGAACTAACACTGCGTATTAAGAATGCACGCCCGTCGCGTCGCGTCGGAGTGAAATCGTATGCGCAACGGATGTTTCGTAGCCTTTGACGTCCGTCCGTTTTTGTTTGCTTAGCCGGCCACTTCCGGCGAAATGATACCGCGCTTGACTTTTTATTGCTTCCGAGAACGATGCGCGATAAACCAGGTAAGCGTCACTGACGGATCTATGGGGAAAACCATGACTGTCCCCTTTTGAATCTCCTTTTTTAAAAATATTTATTGCAAAATGTTATGTATATTTTTAATATTTCTTAATCACAATTTTGATATTCCAAGAATATTTTTTATTTAAGAAATTCTTAGATTGTTTAGTTTTATGTTACATCGTATTAGTGTTTCATTCAAAACAAAACTAAAACAAGATTTCTTGAATTTCTTGATCTTGATGAAATACAGATCGTACTACTACGTGCTCGGTTTAATTCTATATAAAGTCCGATCTATGAGATGCAGAACGCAAGTTGCAGATCGCAAGCTTCTGCGTCGCTTTTAAAATTGACGCATTGAATTGGTTGACGCAACAAGCTTGCAAAACTCGCGTTTTGCGTCTTATGTAGAGCGAACTAAAGGAGGTGGCACTTGAGAGTATAGTGGCGTGATTGCGAAAACGTTGGCTATTCTGCCCAACAAATAGTTATTGTCATCGTTTTTTTTACAAAAATTTGTAGTGCACGTTTATAATGGCTGTACAAATAAATATATCTTGCGATATGATACGAGAATAATCGTTCGAGTCTCTTTTCCACTTTCCACGGCAACTCATTGT
>Ga0157364_1004443_pt1 | contig 14011 bp, 5 predicted proteins | sample AttsexASBM2_FD_111476 | JGI IMG/M metagenome (GOLD analysis project Ga0157364, IMG submission 111476) | Fungus gardens microbial communities from leaf cutter ant in Ribeirão Preto, State of São Paulo, Brazil - Atta sexdens ASBM2 | ecosystem: Host-associated > Fungi > Mycelium > Unclassified ... | reverse complement strand
CTAAATCGGTTGCAGATCCTTAAATTTTCCTTTGACTTACGATAATAATTTGTAACTTTTTGTCCCGTCTGTTTCCAGCAAAAAATACGGTCGTTTGTTTTCGTTACTCGCGACTGTAATCTTCGGTCCTCTTGTTTCTTATTCAACGCGCGTAACGCACTTTTGCGCGCTAAGGATCTCGTCTGAGCAAAGTCCGCGCAGAGAAGAGACGCGACTGCTTTGCAGAGAACGAGGGAGAATTCATGGGAATTGGATAAAGTCATAAGGTAGAATAAGGGTGAGACTGGTAGCGTACAGTCCCCTAATGTAGAATCTTCTATCCTTAAAGGCGCGGAAAGGGCCTTAAGCTGTTTTCTTCCGCACTACGTGTTACATTGCGAAAAATATATGCTATTCGTATATCTACTCCGCCATTTTATGTATACATAGGACATGATAGACACTACTAAAATTTATATTTCATGCAGGCGAAAGTATCAAAGTACAAAGAAAATGGAAAAAAGATTATTATCCGATTTTATTTAACGTGCAATAATGACAAAATTATAAATTTTACTATTTTAGGGCTTTGAAATATATATACTTAAGAAAAGAATATGTTTTGTTTATTACATATTCTTAATTAAAAATTAATTTTTGTACATAAAACTTTAAACTTTAAACTTTTTATTTTTAGGTTACGAACGTTAATGCTAATAATTTAAAATGAATTTATTTAACAAGCTTTTAATATTTTTTTCTGAGTACATGGTAAATTTTTAACATTTTCTAAAAAGATAGGAAATGTAATTTTCGATGTTTACGCGGATTTGTTTATTTCAGTCTAATGTAATTTAGTCCTCTAATCTCATTCGCGAGTAGAATCCATATGAAATACCAAGTGCAGTTTACTATTTCGTTCGTTTGTATTGTAAGAGAAATTTGACCCGTGCGCGAGACCAGATTTGTCGGATATTGGATCGTACAAGTGCCTCCTCTCTCCGTCCTTTCATTCTGCCGCTGGCACTGCTTTCCCTTCTCAACCTTTTGAACAAGCTCTCGTAAGAAGTTCGGCAATTTGTAAGCTGACGTCGTCCGCGGAGAGATCAGGAATATACACACGCACGTGCTACACGGACCACTTGCGTCTTCAACATACGTATATGAATCATGCATGTACGCATAACATATAATATACCACGTACATATACAGAGCGGCGCGTTAGTGGTTGCCTCGCGGATATACGAGGAAGGATCACTCTCGGCAGGATAATCACGCAAAGAGACTCTCTCGAAAGTGTTTATCAAATTCTCATCTCGCATTTATGTCTCTGTAATTCGATTCAGCGGACACCCGAGTCTGGCCTTTAATAATTTCGTTATTAAAATTTGAGACACGTATGCTTGGCCCGTGCGGTGAATTTTTTTGTTTATACCGCCGAATAATACGAGCTCTATAAAATTTTGGTACAGCATGCTACGTATATACGGCGCGGCGGCGCGACATGTACTGCCGAATTGACGGTAGTGCGGCACAGAGAAAGCAATTTGCGATTGATTCGACTGGCATTGTCAAAGGGTAGCCATACGAATCCGCGCCGATGCGCTTTTATCGTGCTTGAAAGCAGATAAACGAAAAACAAATAAAGCAAAACGATCTTGTGTTAATCGACGCTGTCCAGTTCGCGGATTTACGCGGCTATTTCCATGTTGGCCTCTCGCATTCGTTCAATATATATCGTATATATATATATCCTACATTTTGTACCGGCGCGTTCTAAAATTCCATTGCCATATGCTCACTCGAATAGTTGATTGCCAATATTATTAGGTATCTATATAACGTGTTCCAAGTAAATACTTCACTTTCTTGTTACCTTACTTAATTCAAGATCTCTTTTTCATTAACAAAGAATATTTTGGGAAATGAATTTTCAATAACTATATTAGCGATAGCAAATCGTGACGCTTGAATTTATAATTACATATTTTTTATGCCTATTTTCAAAGTAGATTAATTTTGATTTAATTTACTCTTTGTCTTTTCTAATTGAGCTAGAAGAAGATAAAAAGTAAATTAAACCGAAATTAAATTTAACTTTTCGTGGTTACATCTCTTGAAAGTTTCATAATGGTCATATTGGAGTCAAAATGATTCTAGCGCATTTAACCGGTTACCGTATTCACAGTTTCCATTCTTTGAAGTAAAAAAAAAATTACTGAACATACTTTACACATTGTAGAACAAAGAATACAGCGCCTTTATAAAGATTTTAATTTTAACCTTAATTAAAAAATCACGAAAATAACAATTAAAAAAGAATTAGTTTTTTTACTTAAAAAATCATAGCTTCTTTAATTTTTAATTTTTTTAATAAAAGTTTGTGGTTATATTCTACAGATACAATATTTTTAGAAAAAAATAATATAACCCAGTGCAATAGTTCGCTTTCCAAAAAAATAGTGTGATAGTTTGTGCTGGAAACATTTGGTGTCTAAAAGATATTTTGCAAAGAAGATATTTTGAATTTCAGTTAGATAGCAGATCAAATCTTATTTTGAAATAAGAACTTATAGCGAATTCGACGCACTCAGTATATATATATATATATATATATAATATGTTAAAAATGTACATAAACTGATATAAAAGATTTGTGTTTATTATATACATAAAAATTGATAAAATTATGAAATACTCAATACACTTTATTGTGTTGTTAGATAAAATACATATTTTATAATTCGAAATATTTATTTTTACTTTTCATTTTACTTTTCGTTCCGATTAAATTAGTGTACAATGACTTTAATATGCACCAGTGCGAGCTGGCTCGTCCAATCGAATTTGCCATTAGAAATATAGAACTTTAAATTTTTTGAAATCAAATTGACCTCGAAAGATTAATCGACATTAGTAGAAATGGATATTAATCTGCGATTTTATAGAGAACATGTAACTAAACCATTTTTATTAATTTTAATAAAATATTATCTAAATAATTTTTTATTAAAAATTCTGATTAAGAGATATAGACTGATACGTTCACATATTCGCGCACGTATATACTGAGAAATTATCTCTTTGCGCTAAAACAATAGCCCTCGCGTAACCATGGATTTTACCTTTATTAGACCAATATTGTACGTTTTCAGTCCACGTAGAGCAGTTTCGCCAACGCAAGCAGATGCAAGTCTCGGTAAAGCACGTGTCGGTATCGCGCCATTCATGTACGTTGCGAGTAGTATATGTGCATACACGCTGCACTTTTTACGACCAGGCGCGAAGTGCTCGACCGTTGCGATTTCATTCACATAGACGGAACACATGAGAGCACGCGCTTCCATTCTCCCTTTCTTCGTTCGTAATAATCCCAGATGAACGCTGCCGGCGCTTCTACCATGAAATTTTCAACGGCGCGACACGCACTAGCGAGAACAACGACTGGATATTAAAGAAAGAGGACGCGATCGTTCTTAGAATAATATAGTGTCATATCCTTTTACGTTCTTACTATCAACTCGAATACAGAGAAGTGCATCCTGAAGACGCGAGTAATCCGCATCGCTATCCATTGAGCTCTTCACGCGGAATCAGTCAGAGTTAACAGATTTTTTATTGGAGCTTAACTTTAATCGCGCTAAGGAAAAGGTAGAGAAAGAGAGGAAAAAGAGCTATTTAATTTGAGTTATAATAAACGGTGAATATGTTTCATGTGTTCTCCTTGAAACAATCGATTCAAAATTTCATATAATATTTATCTAGTACTTCGTAATAAAATTTTACTTTGAATTGCCAATATGATTACCAAAAAGAAAATAATATAAAAATTGAAATATTTCTTATCCTGATCAAATTATCATCTATTTATAATTATTATAATTGTTACATAATAACGAGTTTTTATTTTTAATTGATAAAAAAAGTAAAAAGAAGGGAGAGGGGAAAGAGAGAGAGAGAGAGAGAGAGAGAGAGAGAGAGAGAGAGAGAGAGAGAGCTCTATTGAATTTGAAAAGTCATGGCAAAAGGTAAATAGGGTAGGTGGTGCAATTTCGAATATTGTATAATTCTGAACAAAATAAAATTTGAATTTAATTTTCGAGATTCAAGTTTGGCAACCGTTTTATTGTGTGCGTGTGAGGGGGAGGATACTAAAAAAGATACCAAAGAAGAAAAAAATCAAACTGCAGAAAATTGAATTTTATTTCAGAATTATATTATATTCGGAATAGTACCACTTTATTTCTTAAATTTTTGTTAAAGCAACAATTAATTCCAAATTTTTTTAAATATTTAGAATTATCTAGAATATCGAAATAAAATCTTATGTATGGTATCCATAGATTTTAGATTGTTTGTCAAAATGAACATCAAAAAGAAATTAGAGGATGTAAAAATTGCTTCTTGTTCCTCTAAACGGTAAATTAAATTCACTTGTTATCATAATTGCTGCATGACAACGAGTATTATGAAATTAGATTCTTGAAGCGCGGTACTTATGAATGAGATGACATACAAGAGCGCAGTTCTGGCTCGCAGCTGACGGTTTGAGAAGAACTACCACCGGATATGAGCCGCCATAGTTCGAGATGCAAGAATGTCACGTGGCGAGCATTTTACTCGTCTATCCGTGCATCGCGCCATCAACTTTGGCCATAAAGCCTCGCCTGTTCGAGAAGTTGGACGCTCTGTCTTGGAACGCGGATTCTCCCTCCGAACTCTTGACATACATGCATCTACCTACGATCGCGCATTGACATGTTGTCCGTCCATTCGAATCTACCCTTCGACCTTGTCTAGAGTGAATCGGGAATGCCATTGGCGCGAAACGTGAATTGAATATATGATAAAAAAGAAAGAAAAGAGTAACGCAATATGTGTGCGTATATATGTACATATAATGATTCGCTTGAACCTCTCTTCGAGCTGTGAATTTTAATGACGTGTCATATTTATGTCATGATGACGATTGATAAAAATACTTTGCAGTACATAAATTATTCAATCTCCTTAGATATCATATTTTTTATTTTTGTTTCAAGTGATGCAAGGATAAGTTATTAATATAATACGATAAATGAACAGAATTAAGGCGATTTGTGACAATTATATGATTATAAAATATTAGAATTGAAGCGTCATAAAACTAATCAATCATTGCATAATCGTATATCGTTCATTTGCTGCATTAATTTGAAACGCAAAAATTGTCATTTTTTTTTGTTGTTTGTAAAAAACAATGGGAACATAAAGAAAAAAAGAATAAAATATAATTTAAAAGTACGTATTTTTAGTCCTCTACAATTAAAATTTCAAATTTAATGTTACAAAATATTAATTTACAATGCTTATTTTTAAATTAAATATTACAAAATGTTAAATATTCAAACTAATTTTGTAGAAAACTTTGTTTTTTGAGTTGTACCGTTGTTATAACAAGTGAGAATATAATACTTCATAATTTTCACAGATCTATAATTATTTTAAATTGAAATAAAATTCGTCACTCTGAAATATAATGCGCAGCAGCGTTGCGACTACGTTGATTTGTAAAATATAAATATATCTAAATTATAATGATGGCCAAAAAAATGACTAAATCAAAAGATAATTGTTACACATATAATAGATATAAATGATTCATTTCACACATTGAGAGAAAAATGTACTAAATTTTAGTAAATATTTGTTCGAATACTAGCTGTGTGCGTGTGAATATATATTAAACGTAAACGTATATTTATTTGGTACAAGAACCATTAATTTAATTCAACTGTCATTTTATATAGTAAATATTTATTGTAGATAAATGTTAAGTTAATACTTTTAAAACAAAGATTTATTAAAAATTTTTTTTTTAATTTAGTACATTTTTTCTCAATGTAGTAGAGCAACTACTGAAATAATGGATGATAACTTACCCCATGATTGCTTCACTGTTGCTTAATGCCAAGGCTTTCTCCTTCTCTCAGATTTCTCCATTGCACACAACACGTAACGAGAACACGGTTAATTATACTCGCGCTATACTAATCAGCAAAATATGATAATCGGGCGACACTAATTATCGCGACACTCCCGACGTTAATTGCATACATGTGACACATGTTACTATATCGCGATGGACAAAATAATACTAGAAAAGTATACTTAAAACATGATCTGTTCAACATGTGCGACGCCTCACAAACTAACATAATAAACTTCGAACGGTAGATAATCGGTAATATCAGGTAATCATAATAATCAAAATGAATCATCGCATTTGAAGTGCTCGCGATTATTTGTTGCGAGCGCGGCTTGATAATAACACGATAATCGAGCGATTGCTTATTGACTTATTGACTATTGGAGCGGCGTATTGCAATATTCACATTTTGTGTACCTCTACAGGAAAACATTATGCTATGCCAGAGAATTGTTTATGGTTGCAAAATACTTAACGAAATATTATGAAGTAAATGTGTATCTAATATTTGATTCTTTGTTCAATTTAGATAATTTCAATTTAGATAATTTCGATTGAAATGAACAAAATGGCCAGTGTATATCAACGTTTAATATATTAAATATTTCGTAGCGTGTAACACGCAGCATTTGAATTGTATAGCAGCGCGCTGTATTTGTTATTATTCGCCGGACGAGATTCGAGTCGGTACGTTACAATGAGAGTCGTAACTTCGCATTACTTCTCGAGACTCAGTAGCCGCAAGTACCAAAAAAGAATGTGACCCTTTTTTATGAGTAATTATCGATATAAGCGAAGAGTTAATTTACATTCGTATGCGTACATAAAATATACAAACATACGGTAGCACTCGAAACAAATACATTGCTAAGTGCAGCATTATAACGATTGCGTATTATTGCTCTACTAATTAATTTGAGTTAAAAGGAAAAGAATATTCAACACATACATTTATTTCATAGTACATTAAATATTTTGTGACCGTGTACACTTTTTATTTGCGACGTAAAGTGTTATGTGCGTAACGTCACAAGATGTAAGCATTGCAAGCTTTGACATGCTCCGACGTATTTCTACCATAAACCATGCTTGCGATAAATATAACGAGACGTCGCGAATAAGATTTTCTATGATTATAATCTAATAATTGTTAGAATTATTGATTATCTCTGTCAATATTGCTTCGATACTTTGCCATTCAAGATTTATTGGACAAATTTTTTAGTGACGCTTTACTTGTCAAACTTGGGATCGTAACTTCGTATACGTGTATATTTTTCTCGCATTTTATTAGTTTATTTGAATATAGTAACTTGGATATGCAATTAACGTCGAGAATGCCGCACCAAAGTGTCGTATGTTCATTGTATTTCCAATTAGTACGCGCATTTAAACATATTCTTGTGAGCAAGTGTCTGTGTACAATCCGAAGAAACCTGAAAAGAGGAGAAGTCCTGGGAAGTATTGGGCGACAGCGGAGCAATCATGGGTTAAGTTTTCTTTTATTAATTCAGTTACCACTTTTCAAAATTAATCGTTTATTTTATGATCCCAACGATTATCTTTGGATATATATTTTAAATTACACTGCAAATTCAAGTACGTAAAAAAATGACTTTAATATCTGTAAATAATTTTTTTAATAATGTATGTATTAAATTATGTATATGTATAATAATTATATGTGTAATAATTAATTTATGTATTAAAAATAACACTATAACTACATTTACTATATTACATATAAATATGAATTTATATATTTTATATATGAATTTTTATATATTTATAATGCATAGTATAGTGTTTACATAGTATAGTGTTATTATTTTTACACGGAAAACTAAATAACGCTATATATTGAAATCACTTTTTACACTTTTGGATTTGCAGTGTAGTTGTACAATAATTTAGATATTTGTGTTTTATAGTTCGACACAGTTTCAAAATTCCTACTACTACGACGCATTGTCTTGGTGAGTAACAAATTGTATTTTATTTTAATTTGGGATAGTTATATTTTCGTTTGAGGTCTGCTAAAGAGCTTTATGAGAGATATATGTATATTCGTACCAGAAGTTATGAATTAAAAATTTTTAAATGAATAATGTCTATGTAACATACTTTCTAAATCTGAATCAGTGGGGATATTCACTGATGTCTGCCAAATATGCCATTGGTAATCAGTGAATTAAATGTGAGATCCTTAACCTGGCTAATCTTTATTATGTGATCTAACTAACCTTGTTTAGTGTTTCAATGAATATAATATTGGAAAATTGAAATTATCGTGTAAATATCAATATTTTAATTATATAATGTTCAAACATTTTTCCTTTTTTAATTGAATTTCACTGATTATCAGTGCCAAATATGTCACTAGATAATTAGTGACTGTCCACTGATTTAGAGAGTATAATAGCGTATATCTTAATCTTTTCTATTTAAAAAATGCATTATTGCTCTATTTTTTATAAAGAGCTGATTTTGTGCAGATTTTTTGTAACTTATCTATAATTTTTTTGATAATTTGTTTTGATATAGTTATATCATGTTATATTTGCTCGAAATAACGTAAAATGAGAATTCAAAGTATTCTAGAAAGATTCTGAAGAAACGATTGAACGATAATTTGATAAAATCTTAATTTAGCAAACACATCTTGTTTTTTGCGTTTGTGTGTAATAATGAGTCGCCCACAAATCGCATAATTCTATTTCGAGTGCATCGATAACAACCTCCGCGCTTGCAATAAAGTAAACATTCTTGATGACTCAGCTCATACACGTTGGCGGCGCAAAACTGTTATTACACGGAGGCTATTTCTGGACGCATCAGATCGTAGCAACGTTGTATTTAACTGGCTTAAAAAGTATTTCGTCCATTCGCTCGTCCGTTTCATCCGTCCATCTTAGCGTACACCGTTGATAGATACACACGAAGTGACCACAGCGAAACACGCAATTACGAACGCTGAATTAGCCACATGCTTTTGGCGTGGTTGCACGGCTGCAGCAAGCATGATTTCGCTCAGACTGCGCGCGCCGGTGAACGGTGACGAATTCGATTTTAGTCGCCATAATTTTCCAACGATGTTGATACGCTCTTAATCGCGAGCTCGATTGCTTTCCTCTTAATGCGTGTTGCTTTTATCGCGAATTAATGTCCGCTTGTGTATCCCAACGGCGCTTGTGTATCCCAACGATGCTCTTGATGTTCAATGGCGTTGTTTTTGCGCGTCTCGTCGCCTTTCGGTTTTTATCGTCTTGCGCAACGACGCAATTTTAATGCTCGCATAATAACGCGGAAGATGAGTATAATTGATCGACGATAAATTCCTGGGACTGAAATTAGAATATTCTTATGCTCCATATAAAAAGATTTGCTCGTAAAATTATCAGCGTTATTTCCTTGACAGTACTGGAGAGCTACGCAAACGATCGAATGTTGTGTCGGGTGTACTTATATTTTTATGCCCCTTACGGTTATACAAGCATATCATTTACCGTATGATATACGCGTATAGGCAGGCGACGTTCTAAACTCTTTGCATACGTGTACATACACCGGCCTGCATGCAGGTACGTACGGGCAACCTGTTGCGGCGCAATTTTTACGGAACTTTCCGCCTCATCTACCAAAACTGACACTTACTGTAAATCACTCCCTCAGAAAGGTCTATGCATCTCCGAATCGATTCCCGATTTATGATGCAAAAACCGTGTTGCGGCCGCAACACAGTTATTTTTATCTTTATGACATCTGAAATACGCGCGCTGACCATAATTTTTTAATCTTTAAAAAAAGTTTCTACTCATAAAAATGACGCGTAAAAACGAGAGAGCAATAGCAATTAAATCATTGCTTCTTGTAACTTTGCTACTTTGTGAATGTTACATCAAGTATATGAAAAGAATGAATTTGTTGAATCTAAAAAGATAGATATAGATTTGAAAAAAATTGGATCATCAAAATGATTACATTGAAATATGAAAAGCTGCAACAAATTTGACATTTCTAGTAACTTCTAGTAACTGGCTTAATTGAGCACTTACATGATTATTTTAATAATTTAATAAAATTATTTTTTGATCTATATCTGAATTTTTGAAATATTAAAAAAAAACCATTTTTTTTCTCTATGTAATAGAAAAGAATCATTTTACTGAATTATCTAAAAATTTAATATAAATCTAAAAATCATTTTGTTGAACAGTCAAAATAATTACGTAGAAAACTCAAGCATGATGCAACGTTTTGACACTCTAGCAATTAACTTGAGTGTTGTTCTATATAATTATTTTAATAGTTTTACAAAATTATTTTTAGATCTATATCTAAATTTTTAAATACTTCAAAGAACCGTTCTTTTTGTACAGAGAAAGAACCGTTTTACTGAACTATCTAAAAATTTAGCTAGATACAGATATGAAAATAATTTTGTTGGACAGTCAAAAAAATAATTCCGTAAAAAAATTCAGGTGTGATGAGTAACTTTACAAAATGTTTTGACATTTTAATAACTAACTTGAGTGTCCTACATAATTATTTTAATAGTCCAACAAAATTTTCAGATCTTTATCTAAATTTTTAAATATTTAAAAAAAAGAACTGTTCTTTCTGTGTACACGAGAAGTACATTTTACCGAAGTATCTAAAAATTTAGTTAGATATAGATCTACAAATAATTTGTTGGACATTACAATAATTACACAGAAAACTCAAACCTATGAGTAATGCTGCAAACATTTTAACATTTTAACAACTAACTTAAGCGTCTACATAATTATTTTGATGTTTTAATAAAATTATTTTTTAAATTTATATTTAATTAAATTTTTAAGTATTTCAGCATCTATCTAATCATTCTTTTTTATCAAAATAATATAGAAGGTTTAAATGTATTGATATTATAAAAAATTTTGACATTCTAACAAATAACTTCTATAATTATTTTGGTGGTTTATCAAAAATTTTTTTAGATGTCTATTAGCTAAATTTTTGGATACTTTAGCAAAATTGTTCTTTTCATGTAGCATTCGACGAAGTGTTAAGCATTAATCACAAAAGGTGAGATAAAATTTAGTGTATATATATATATTTCGTGAAAGAAGACGGCGAGACTCGTACCTCGGATGATCATGATAACTCACTTAGACGAAATAATAGATTTGGCACCTTTCCGTGCGAATCGCTCCTTTAATTCAACCTTGTAACGTCGAGGGAGGATCTCCTTAGCGAACTGGATTTAAATCCCTGAATAAGAACGAACGAATTAACACTCTCAGAGGCTTTTAATTATGAACGTGGAGTCAGAATCGGAGATTGGCATGAGCTAATCCTCTTCTTCACGGGAGAAGCGCCGCTTTCGACGTTTCATCTCTTCTCGCTTGCCATATTTGACGCGGTCGGCTTGAAGCGGCATCGCTTGTATATCCGTAGGCGAGAGATCAAAGTCGCAGCCGCGAAGAATACTGACGGCCAGTGTCTTAATAATAGGAAATAGGTCGCGTGCTCCACGTGCCGCGTTTCCAACGGCGGCAGAAAAGCCAGGAAGTGTCATTCAAGCGCGCCGTTGGGTCGCGTCACTTCGGAATTCTCGATGTGACAGATGCGCTTTCGCTCTCTCCTACGAGATGCTGTCTGCAGGAAATGCATCTCTCTCTCTCTCTCTCTCTCTCTCTCTCTCTCCGCGCGCCTGGATCCATTACGGGATGAACAGATCTTTTTTCAGTGCTGATATTCTTAGGTTACTTGCGCGCGCGGGGTCAGAGCGGCGATCGATCTTGTCTTCTCGGATGTCACGATAAAGCACCTAATGTCACACTGCGTTTCGAAACATTTTGATGATGATCGGGTATCGATTCCAGTTATGAGACCGATGTCGCGGGGAAAGATTGCGGGGAGAAAAGAGGGAATTGTGGAATAACGTCATAATTTGTTCTCTCCTTTTTTTCTCTCTCATATGCTATTAGATACTCGCAAGTAAGGGAGAATGGCAAGAGGGATGATTTTGCCCGAGGTAGGTTTCGGCGTAAAATTGGGATCCAGTTGCGAGCACGACTGTGCGTAGTTTATGCTCATAGTCGCGATATTGATACGTATCGTTGGCGCAGTGAAGACAAACACAAAGAGAGAGGTGTATGCAATCGGCAAAACAGCGCATCGTCCCGATCAGCCAACTACATTTACACCCGCGTATGATTTTTCCGTGTACGTTGCGCGGCATCGCGCATGTATAGGTAGGTGGATACATAGGTACGCTTGTATTCCGGCCACGGGATAAAATCCTCAAGTGTCACGTTTTACTATCGTGTCGCCTTTATGCCGGCTACCCTTTATACCTCGTGGGACGGAAGGAAGAAAGAAGGATACTATTTCACGAGTATTACGATCCGGCAGACAGCGTCTGCGAATGGCTATCCTGGCCAGCCTATCTCTTTCTTCCTACTTCGTTGTCGCTTCCCCCTTTACTCTGGAGTAACAACCCCTGTGTTTCATCTTCAATTTCTTCTTGCTAAGACACGACTTTGCAAATTCTTGCGATCGCCGCAAGTGTGCAAGTGTGTATGTGTTTAATGTAATAAAACCGTCGTCTTTTTTCTTCATCCGCTTTGCACGTGATTGATATTTTACAGCTATCAAGCCGAATGACTTCCATTGCAGTTCATTTATCATTGACATTCACGGATGCTAGACAAGACGAACTGTCGTCGATTATTATCGATATTTGATTATAGCCATACTTATACAGATTATTTTGATAATATTACAGCATCATTGCGACGTTTCAGTAATATTGTATTAACATTGTAAACACGGTGGTCTCCAATTCTCGAAGACTTCGGCTTGGATGAATCTCTGGTACTCCGGTGGGCGGGAAAATCTTGACTAATCACTCTAAATGATGATGACTTTTTTTAAGAAAATGATAACGCCTAGAAACGATGGCATTTTTCTTCGATTTTGAAAAGAAATTTTCAATAGAGGGAAGTAAAAAATCCAATGACTTTTTTAGAGAAATCTATTATAAAAAACCTTTATAAGAAAAAAATTACCAAGTAACAAGATTGAATTTCTACTATAGTCAATTTCCGACAGGACAGTATAAGATCTTCGATGCATGAATCTTCACAAGATTCGAAACATTAATTTAGTTAAAAGATAACAACCGTGATTGCAAACGTTGCAGCAATGTTGCTACAAGCTTCTGTGCGAGTATTATATGCGTGTTATAGGGATTAAAATTAGATATAGGAAGATTAAGACATCAATTCAGCTAGAATTTACTTTCCATTATCCTTAATGCATTACGTCAAAGTAACGATTCGCACTGCATTATGAGTAACAGTGGAGAGATATCTTAATCTTTCTATATGTAACTTTGATACCGATTGCTCTAGTTGGCATTTTTCTATTTCGGTATAATTCCTTCGGCCTTCCTGTGAAGGTTCCTGTGGATCCGGGCGTGATCTTCGGATGAGCTCTCGGGATCGACGCGATCGATCAACCCGGCAACCAGTTCCAAGCGGCAACGTTTGGGTTACTTTGTTGCAGGCATATTCCGCTTAATTAGTCCGTCTCGCGAGATGAAGAGCCCCGATTAAAATCTGCCAGCCGATTTGTTGCTCCTCGCCGCGTTCTCGTGCGGACCCTTTTTCTGAATACACCCTGCCACCAGCCGACCGGCCCCAATGCGATGCAGGACGTGTTTCTCCGTCGTGACGTCTCGCCATGACGCGGGATCTAACTTTAGATGCTCCACATCATTGCAGTTTGTTCTCTTACTTTGTCTCTCTCTTTCTTTCGGCTCGTCGGGTATTAAGCTGCGTGTTATGACTGTGAATATTTTCGCGATAAATTTCTGCATCGCATCCGCGTTCAGAAACGAATCGGTCATTTAGACTCAGTGGAAGTCTTCGACCGGGCCGAAGGGTCATGAAGTAAGCGTGATTTGAATATTGCACAAGTTGCAATGTACAGTCGTACTTTATCTCTTGATGTCATTTGATCTTTGAACCTGTCGCGAAGGAAATATACAAGTATTTAAAGTATTCAAAATT
>Ga0157364_1004440_pt1 | contig 14016 bp, 8 predicted proteins | sample AttsexASBM2_FD_111476 | JGI IMG/M metagenome (GOLD analysis project Ga0157364, IMG submission 111476) | Fungus gardens microbial communities from leaf cutter ant in Ribeirão Preto, State of São Paulo, Brazil - Atta sexdens ASBM2 | ecosystem: Host-associated > Fungi > Mycelium > Unclassified ... | reverse complement strand
GTATTTTTGTATCGGATTACTATTTCTGCTGGCCAAAAGAAATGTTCAGATGGATATATGTTGCAGCTTGATGCTGAAAATCATCGACGATCACTCGTCTTTTTGAGTATAGAAATGTATTATTCTGGCATTAAAATACAAAAAAGATATAGCAAGACATCACATCTTTCCTTGCTCGAATATGTCGAGTTACTGCAACCTACTATCGATACAGTAGTAGTCTTCTACATCGATACTTGGATAGTTTAGAAGAGTTGGTGAATGAAGTATGCAGCTTACAGATATGCTATAGAATCTTGCAAATAACTTGAAGCAGGCAAAAGTATATACATAGTTTGGATTTTGATAATAACTTCTGAGAGAATTGCTCATCCCGTTCTAAAAGCTATAGCTTACTCTTAATCCAACTAAAATATATGAATCCTATAATGATCCTTTCAAAATATAATTAATAATAATAATTTCAAAAACAATATTTTCGGAAAAAATTTTCAAATTCAATCTACAAAAATTTATTAAACAAAGGTATCCCGAAAAATTAATCTACTGTAAAAAAAGAAAGAAAGAAACTGAATTCTATCAATATTGCTAAAAATGCAATACGATATCCAAAACTGCTGTCGAAAAATTATTCAAATCTCTAATTCAGATTATTAGATTAACCGTAGGGATATGTGAAAACCAATAATAATTCTATATTCAAAAAAATTATATATAATCATTTTAAGTTTTGAAAAAAAATTTCAGATCATCTGGGAAAGGACATAGAAATTTTAACCAAACAGTCGAATAAAATTCAATACAATCATATGCTTTTTCGAAACTTTAAAAACAAGTTTGCATAAGTTAATATTTTTTTTCTTAAATTAAATTAAGTTAAAATTAATGGCTTATAAAATTAATTCAGTTCAGTTAAAAGTTAAGTGAACAAAAAACTAATTCAGTTAAAGTTATGTTAAATTAATTCAAATTAAATAAAATTTAATTTTGAAAAATATTATTTTTATCAAATCAGAATATCCTAATTTTTCTTATCTAATCAAATTATTCTGAATGAAAATTCAAAACAATTTGAATTATAAATCATAATAAATTAAATATTTTATTTTTAAATTATATAAAATAACAAAATTATTTCTTGTATAATAAAAAAGTGATTTTTAGTGTTTCTACAGGTACTTTCATATTTTGATATTTATATTATATTATAAAAAAATAAAATGTAACTTTTAAATGATTTTGTTCTCCTTTTGTGCTGGTCAAATCTGCACATTCTTTAAAAATTATATATAAATAAAAAGTTTTTATTCTTTCATTATTATTTATTAGACGTAAAACAAGAATACTATGACGAATAGTAATAATTGATTTCCTAAATGCAGATCTAACCCACGCTCATCTTTGGGCATTACGAGCGTCGCGATCACAATCATTGAGATCTTCTCTTATTTTAAATCTAACTTAATTCTTTAACGTTTAACATTTTATAGAAAATAACATTGACTTTTATAAAGAAATAAAAGAACTTTAACTTAAAAAAAAAAGTTAATGAATTAAAAACATGTAAAAGTGACTAAATTAAGTTAAAAAGTTATTAACTTTTTAATTTTTAACTTATTAACTAGTTACCACCAAACTTTGTTTAAAAAACACATGACTGCCGCGCAGACTTTTGTTCTGGTCTGACCAGGGTAATTTGGTCAATTTTTGACTTACTACACGATATCGCATCTATATAGAGTTTGGCAGGGCGCCGGCGCCGTTTTCTATAAATAGCGGGTGCAACGCTGACCGCCGCTCGCGATGGTTAAAGTAGCGACAGAGACGAGGCGAGAGAGCGTTGGGAATCGCGCGGGGGACGAGGAAGTGGTTACGGATAGCAAGCGGTGCGACGGTAGTAGTAACGGGTAGTAGTCTAGATCGCAGTAGTAACGGTTCGCTACTCGCGCGGCGCCTTTCAACTCCGCTCCGCTTGGCTCCGCTACGGCCGCGACGACGATCAATCGAGCCGGCGGGAGGGTGCGACGCGCTCATATACTCCGGATTTCCTCCTCTAAGGAAAAAAAAACCCTCGTCTCTCGAAGTCCGCAAGTGCCTCGATTGGTTGTGAATCGAGGAACGAAACCGAATCGTGAATACTTTGGTCTTCAATAGATTGACTCCGCAAAGTCTTGGACTCCACGTAAATCGCGAGAGAGAGAGAGAGGGGGGAGAGAGAGAGAGAGGAGAGAGAGAGAGAGAGAGAGAGAGACTTGGGACGACGAGGGACGGGGATATCCCGTTACCGGATTCGCGGGGTTGATCCTGGGGCAGCCGATGGGGTAGCGAAACGCGAGAGTGCCGTCGTGTGTTACCCTCCCGCTCGACTATGTGCCGGCGTTTCGCGATCAGGACGCCGGAATCATCGCCGACGGTGATCAACATCATCGCGACGTCAACGGAGCGCAAGATGTGAGACCTGTCGTTTATACGCGTCAGCTGATCCGACGTAAGTCGCGAGGGACAAAGGAAGTGATTATGTAAACGGAGCTCAGCGCTGGAGGTCCGCGGTGGCGGCCAGTTGCACGCTCGTCTTCGCTGTCCCGTCGACGACCGGTGAATTCCCTCCCCGGTGAAAGAGAGACTAATTATATTCGCCTCGTGGGACGAGGTTACTAACCAGCCAACCCTCCGGCCTGCGCCTGCGTGCGTGACCAGGCATTTTCCTCTCAAGAGGGAATACGAATGTCGACACTTTAGACGCGTGAGATAAGATTGAAAAATAATCAACGTAATGAGAAAATCTCGGATTCTTTTGTGTTCAATGTTCATGTTCTGCTAGACGTTTAAAACATCGTAAAATTATCAATATTAAAAAAATTATGTAGACGTATTCAAAATTTGTAAGATTTTAGCATCTGCGATTATATGATCGAAAATTTGAGTACTTGGAAATTCTAGAATTTAATCCAAATCTTTAAGAACTATTTTGACGTCGAGATCTTTAGTAGTTAGTATTTAAACATCACGTTTGCGAAATTGAAAATCGGGGTTTAAAATTTTAAACGTACTCAAAATTTAAGGCTTTAGCATCTGTAATCTGATTGTGCGATCTAAATGCTACGATCAAAATGCGAAGAGCCAATTACAGTCGAGATTAATAAATATCTATATTCTGTAACTTTTTAACGACAATTTAGTCGCTAGGAAGATCGTTGCGCAGGTATTTTACATGGTGAAAAAACTACGTAACGACAATATAATGATATCGAACTATCTATTAAAAGTTATAGAATAGACTTATAAATCTTGATATCTAATCATTATTAATCTTTAATATACGATTGGATTATTCCTGTGCATTTCTTTTTTTTTAAATTTAGGAGTATTTGGCTAAATACTGATTTGTACCTTTTCCTTTATTTTTTAATACATCATTTCATAAGTATTTTCTAAAGATGTTAAAGTTAAATGACAATCACTTAATTTTTGCATATTTGTAAGAGATGAAAATTGACTCAAGATACAAACGACCCATCGTGTGTGCAGTAAAAGATTAGAATATCATATATATTACGGGTTTAATTGACGATTAATTTGTGGTATTATTATTTTCGCTTTAGTTTATGATTGCGTTTCAAGACAGTAATTGGTGCGCAATTTTACATAATTGGAAAATGTCCCAGTAAATACAAAGTAACATAACATCAATGTTATAATTTCACACTTGATATAATTGTTATGTACAACGTGTTATATTTATGTTAAGTGTGAAATTATAACATTGATGTTATATTACTGTATTTATCGGAGTATTTAAAATATTTACATATAAATGTTATTATAGATACTAAAATCTAATCTCGATTATATCTCGCTTTTCTTTATTTAAATGATTTATTCATGTAAGAGTCTTGTTTAATTTATTACGTTAAAGTCAGGAATTTTTAAAGTATAATAAAGATTTTTTTAAGGATAATAGTTATTGACATGAATACTCATTAAGCTTCGATTGAATCATGTAATAAAAAAATTGATTATATAATATTATAAAATCAATTGATTATATTAAATAAATCTGTAATTCGCATGTAAATGCCTCAGACGATTATGGAACGGAAGATTTACGAGTAGGGAGGGGACCGATTACAACTTTCCTCCGGCTAGTTTTATTCCACGATCGCGCTACTTCGGCGCGTCTATCACGCATAACTTTGACATATCACGCCACGACAGTAAATCCAAATCGATCAGCGCATTTCCAAAGTATACGTCTCGCTGGATGCATGAAAAATTACACATTGTACTAACTTCTCAAAGATTCGTTCGACGCGTCTTTCTGACGAGGACTATAATTCGTATCTGGCAAGTAAGGCGGTGGTTACTCCGTTTAAATTATACATTCCGATTATTTCTCTGTGTCTCACAGATCCACAATGGCTCTAGTAATGTTACCGTGTGACCTGCCTTGGTGGCCAGCTGTTGTAAAGCAATTGGACAAGGCCGCCTCGGCTAAAAACTCAGAGGACCTAGTAGACGCGATGCAACGATTGCATGACATGTGCAAGTACGATTCGCATTACTTACTCTTCCTTTACTTCTCGCCTATTAATACCATATTTTTTTATATAAATATTTAATATTTGCTTTTTTAAATGAAATTCTATTTCAGAGTAATGCTACATGGAAAGAATAATTTGGCTGAAATATCTAAAAATTTAATTACAGATCTGAAAATAATTTTATTGGACCGTCAAAATAATTACGTGGAAATCTCAAAATGATGAGTAATGATGCACAAAATTTTAACATTCTAGCAACCAATTTGAGTATCTTATATAATTATTTTGGCAGTTTAACACAATTATTTTCAAATCTGTCTATCTATATATTTGGATATTTCAAATCATTCTCATATCGCTTACTTATTTTTAAAGTGATATAACTAAAAAAATGTGATTTTTAAATTATTATTATACGAATGAGTTAAGTAAACGTTACTCAAATCAAATATCAAAAGTGAATTAAAATCGTCACACAACTAAAAATGGTGGTTTTTTTTAAGAATTATAAAGTAAAAAAATAACAAAAATATTTTATTAAAAATATACAGTGAAAGCAAAAAGTATTTGTATAAAAAAATTTTCTATAAAAAAAATATTTGTAGAAAATAAGCAATTTAATTAGCAATTTTATACAATGAATATATTCTATTCTTACATTAATAAATGAGCTTCGCATATATTCTTGATTTTAGAAGCTAAATATCTCGATTTTACGAATATTTTTTGAACATCCGAATACAATTTTAATTTTCGCTTATTTATCAGATGACATATTTTCTATAATTAATATACATTTTTTTGCTATGTATAATTTTAAGAAACATACATAAGTCTATTTTATTCTTTATAAATAAATTGTTAATTACTCAGCAAGAAATTATCGTCAATTAAACGTTGAATCGATGTCAAATTGATGTTGAAATCATCGATATCGATTAAATAACAATTCGATAACTTATTTCTCAACTGGATAATATTTACTTTTTAAAAATAAAATATTTTAAAAAAATATTTTCTTTGTACGAATACTTTTTGCGCTCACTGTATTTCTTTTCCAATAAGTTGAAAAGTAGTTTTTTCGTTTTCTAAGAAACTTATAATTTTTTGTATTTCACTTTTGAAGGAACAATATCTAAGAACGGAAAAATGGATTGATAAACAATCACTTATAGTATCATATACAATAAATAATAACGAAGTTCGTAACTGCTTTTACGATATTGAAATACGCAATGCATTTGTTTCGTTCAGCATAAGCCTCGATCCCGAGGAAGATGTGCAAGACGCCGACCTATTCTCCATGTTGGGAACCTTCCTAGACAATGATCTCGATCTCGCGGAACGAGAGCAAGTGTTCACGAAGACAATACCGCGAATAGTGGAACAGGCGAAGGCCTTAAAATCTACGAAACCCCCTCAAGGCTTACACTTTAGCCTCCAGCAGCAAGGTACCGCGAGATTCGACATTCTACAAAGTAATTGTAGTCATGTAAAACAGTACCTTACTATTCAACTATTTTTAACGATCTCACAAATCGGCACTTGTATGATAAATATACATACATCTATCCTGATGAAAATTTTTCTTAGAATTCTTTATAATTTTTCAGAATTTTTATATAATCTTAAAATTTTTCGGAATCTCTATATAATTTTATAACCTTTTAGAAACTTTCTCAGTTTTTCTTTATTTTGGAACTTTCCAGAATACTGAGAATGTCTATAGCTTTTCTATAGAATTCTTTTATACATATATATGAATTCTGAGATTCTATGATTTTTCCATAATTTCTGAAGAATGCTCAAAATCTGAAGAAATTAAAAATATTTTTCAGAAATATTCATAAATTTCAAGTATCAAAACCTTTTAAAAATATTATGAAATTTTTTTACTTGTAAGATACAAGTAGAATTCGATAATACAAAAATGAATTCATCTTATGTAGGCGACAGCGTCGAATATAGTTACGCCTTTGTCTCCTCTTTAATCGCGAACGCATTCTTCTCAACATATCCGAAGAGAACAGTGAAGACTCACCCTACATTACGCGATTTCAATTTCACAAATTTCTTCAGACACCTCCACAAGTGAGTGATTCCCGAGCGCGCCAAATCGTCAAAAAAATCTATTACTTTGAATTTAAGAGAAAAAGCGAGATAAGTTTTTAAATATTTTATCGTTTTCCAGAAATGCACAGAAAGCCAAACTCAAAAGTATTTTTCATTATTATAATTATCTCGAAACGGAACATGCACTCGATGGCTGTCTAATAATTTCTAGACAGGTATGCAATGCACGATTCAATTGATATTTATTTTATATTTGATTTATATTGATATTTGATTTATTTTGAAATTGTCTCCCTCTCATTTTCTTTTTACAAAATATAAAACTTAATAATTTCGTAGGTAATGACATCTAAGCAATGGCTGACAATCGAAGATTGGTTGGAAAGTAACGTACCTTTGTGTCCGCTGACAATACGTCACGAGGGACGGTTGGAACGAGTTGAGGCGGAATCAAAAGTACTACAAGTTTGCTTCGCGAATGCTAAAATTGGTGGCGGTGTGCTGGATGGCGATGTCACGCAGGAGACTGTACATGTAACTAATTTGAAAAAATTATTATTATAACTCTTAGCGTCAAGAATCTTCTTAATTATATGTCAGTACTTTGATGAATCTAGAACTCAGAAAAAAAATAAACACAAATTGTTTAGGCTTTATTTTATGACTTGTAATAAATTAGAGAAAATTTGTTAAGTGTCTCTTTTAATTAATTCTTAAAAAAAAGCTATATCTATTTAGATATAAAGATCAAAGAATTAATTTGAATAAATTACAGATCATCTCCAAGTTCTCATCTGTCTTGAAATTATTTTTTTTTGCTGTAAATTCATTCCTCAATATATAATTAAAATTAATGTGTGTATGTATCAAATCGAGATAGCAAATTTGATTCTTTTTACAGGTAGCGACACATCCGGAAATACTTGCTGCGATAATATCCGTCGAGGCCTTAGAAGACAACGAAGTACTAATAATCGAGGGTGTCAGACATATGTCGAGGATAAACGATCCGCGGCATAAGGCGATATTCGAGGGTATCTCGAAGCCGAACGTGGTGAGTGAAGTGCGGGATCTCGGATTCGCGCGGATTTTCACGCTATCTGCGATGGGAAGGCAAACAATCGTACAGTTTTCCGAGCGCAGGTAACGGTCTGCTGCATAGATCCCGAGGACTACTCGCGATTGCCGTTGACGCAGTACGAGGAGGACAACATCTTGAGGGAGATGAACAAGTCGCTGCTGGGATTTCGTCAGAGACACATGCCCAGCAGCCCCACGGATCCGATCAAGAATGAACTGGAAGCGGAAATCGGCCTGGGCTCCCGCAGATTATCGCCGATCGGCGAGAGCTTCAGCAGCACACCGCCGGAAATGGAAGGCGAGGACAAAGTTTTCACGAGCAATAATTCCAAGACAGGTGGGAGACGCGTATAATTTTTGCATAATTTGCTAAAATCAGTCTTTCGATGTCTACGATCTGCCTATTTTCTTCTACGGATAGATAAGCAGGTTCTCTGTGACGAGCGACACAGATTGGAGAACGCGACGGAAGTGCGTAGTAGGCCTAATGGTAAATCAATGAGACCGCCTAGTCCTCACAAAGTGTGCAAGGACGCAAGTTACACAAACCGAAAGAACAGATTCATCGTGCTTGGATCTAGTGGCGAGGTATTGCCAGTGACGCGACAACTCGGCCAGATGTCGGTTTATAGCAGTTGCAACAGTCAAAGCACGGATAGTTTCCATAGCGCTAAGGAGACCATCGATGAGGAACCTGGTACAATAAAATAACTATGGGATGATTTATAGAAAGAAAATAAAAATGTATGTTAAAAATGTATCTTAATTAATTGAACGATTTTTCAGAGGAAGAAGAGCAAAAGGTGACCAAACGCTATAGCGCACAATTAGATACCCCCGAGAGAAGAGGAACATTCGCGCAGCGACTGAAAGACGCTCTCAAACGAGAAAGTACGGCGACGGGGGTGACTTCCTCAAACACTTCTTCTGGCGAGAGCAGTTATGCCGTTGGTATAAGCGTCAGCGGTAGCCACGTCGGCGATCAAGACATCAAGTGAGTCGAAAAATATTGGCGCTAAATTAGTCGTGAAAAAATATTAATATGTACTAAAAGTTTGAACAGTTCAACGATAAAAACAATTAAACGATGAAAGATAATATTTTTAATTATATTACAAAAAGAAAAGAATGGTCTTTCTAAAGGATCTTTAGGAAAAATTTAGCTAGATACTGATTTGCATGTAAATTTGTTGGATCATCAAAATAATTATGTAGAGTTTTAAATGTTGATGATAATGCTGCAAAAGATTTCATTTCATTCTAACAAAATTATTTTGTAATTATTAGATTTGTCCATCTGCAAAATTTTTCCAAAACGGTTTTTCAAATTCTGTTTTTGATAATAGATATTCAACAACCTTAGCTCTATTGAGGCAAAATATGAGTTCAATGAGAAAATTACATATAATATCAGTTATTTGGCATTTTTAATGTTCTTCCAATATAGGTTACAGATTTGTCGTTATATTATTTAATACTATTTTTTCCGTTGCAACAGTTTATTTTGATGCTTCAAACAAAATCATTTTCAAATCTATATCTAGCAAAGTTTTTAGATAAAACTATTCTTTTCAATACTTTTTATATATCATTTAGATGGACTTTTACCGAACTCAACTTTGTAGATTGAGAAGAGGAGGTTCGAGGGGTTTCGTTTTGCGGGACGAAACAGTGGACGAAGAGTTCCTGAAGGAGTCTCTGGAAGCAGAACAAAAGTGGCTTGGCCGATTCCGGCAGAGTCAGGGGCCTATGTTTCAGAGGAAGGACACGAGTGCGAGCAGCAAGTATAGTTTCAGCACCGAGTACAATTCTGGCGAGTATAATTTGATAAAAATTAAGTAAGCACATTTGTTCCTGGCGAAGATGAATCAATTGAAAAACCTAAACTTTCACGCTCGTAGATTTCTGTTCTGAGCTGGAGGAGGTCTACGAGCAATTGTCAAAGTGGCTGGAGGATCCGATAGTAGCGGACGAGAACCGGGAATTAGATGCGAGAGATCGAGCGGTTGTACGATTCGCCGGTTCACTTCTGAAACGCGCTCTGAGCGAGTCGTTTGCAGGCGTGCCGGTCCAGGAGGGCGAGCCACAGCCGTTCATCGACGCCGACGTAAATCAGCAACACAAACTAGCTTTAGCTGTGAGGAGCCTCAGCTTGGAGCTCGCTCGACAGAAAAATCGAAGACAGCAATCAGTAAGAAACATTCGATTAAACACATGTTCTTTGCGAAAGAGATACCTGAATTAGTAGAAAGTAGAATCTGGATATTCAAAGCTTTAATAGAATAAAAAGGCTCAAGTTTTTAGTTCCTCGCGATAAAATTCACTTTGTGTAAATAATCATGAACACGATCGCGATTTCTTTGATTCCTGAAATAAAGCATTTAAAATATAAAAATTTCTCAGCTAACTAAAAATCATGTAATATTAATGTCATGATTTCATATTCAATAATATAACTGTTATGTAACATTATGTATTATATTTATTATTGAATGTGAAATTATAACATTGAGCATACTCAACAGTGAGTGCTCGCTATTATTGATGTATTCTTTTAGATCATCCAATCAGAATTTTAGAAGAATACATTAACAGCAGCAAGCGTTCACTCAACTATTGAATCTACTGAACGTAGCCATTGACACAATATTACTTTTAATTGGTTGAATTGATTAAGTTATTACTTCATTGCTTCAGTCTTCATTAAGTTGAAACTGCTTTCTTTTGGAAACTAAAACAAACTTGAGAAGCAAATCCTTAATTTGTGTTAAACACAGACACACTTGTATTATAAAAACATTCAGATATACCTTTGAAATACATACCTTCGTTATGAGTAGTAAGATGGAATGAGAGACAGTCCGACTCGATTTGGTCGAGCGAAGCTAATGTAGAATAATCAGTAAAAGAAAAGTTTTGAGTTTGGACTATAGGCAGAAATGCTATACAGGTGTCTGAGTCCGAAGACGTAGATTGCTACGAGGACGCCTCGTGCGAGATGGTAAAAGAGACGAAGGACGCCCAACGTAGGAAACTTTGGGCTGTCACAGTCACGTCGGAAGTGTTCCAAACGTTGGTCGATGATCATACGACCGTACGCCTGTCTACACCGCCCATGTCCGAATCGGGACAGACGGCGAATGAGCGTGAAACCCGCGAAGCGAGCACGCTCGGTGTCTCGCAGGTGATTCTGTTGATTTGATCGCATCACGTATAATCGCAATGCATGAGACAGCAACTGTATTCAATCCGTTATTTAAAATCGCTTGGATAAAGAGCATTTTCTGTAGCTTCGGCCAAGATATAACTCGTCGGAATAAGACTGTCCGACATGTCTTCATTTCTTCTATTTTTTTAATTCTTTTTGTGTCTTTTGACTTGATGCATGATATGCGGATTGAAATCTTCCTCATGTTTAAGATTCTTAAAGAACTAATATATTTATCTGTCTCTCAATCTATCCGACTTACAGTTCTTCACTCACACTTTTCTTATTCTTTTGTTCTATTTGTTATTAACCACCAAGAGCGAAAATATCGTCCATATACATATTCTTCTCTTTATCGTTACGATAAAAGGCAGAATAATTCTCTATGTGAACTAAAACGATAATAACCATTTAGTTTTGTACGTGTATCTCTAGAAATCTTAATGACATCCGATAATTACATTCCCAGCGGCAAGAATTTAAAAATCTTTACTAATATATATATATATATATTATATATCAAGAAACGGTGATGTGCACGGTGAAAAATAATTTATAAGATTGTTTTATCATGTACATAGTTGCCGCACGAAAGTAGTCCCCAAGGAGGAGGTTTATTGCCCGTGGCTACCGGCAATTGGGGATGCGGGACTAGATTGAAAGGCGATCCGCAATTGAAACTCGTTATTCAATGGCTCGCTTCCTCTCTAGCAGGAACACCAAGATTAATCTATTACACCTCTGGCAATTCCAATCTATCCAAGGTAAAGGAAATGATATTATTCTATTTATTCTCTAATCAGGATGTTTACTGATTAACTTTGTAAAAATTCCGTGAGAATTCCCCGATTTTTCAGGTATTTTTGAAATTCCAGGTAATAGAGATTAGAGAATTTTTCAACCTAATTTTGAAATAAATTAGAGTGCAAACAACTTAAATCTTCTATTAATTTCCAAATAAACTATATTTGAAAATTAGTAGAAGACAAGCACTCCACAAATCTAGTATATAGGAAAGAGTACTGCGATATATACATACAGCATTTTAATTAGCTATTCTATTCTGCAGAGTATTGTTTTTTATTGTCACTTTTTCTTATAAACTAGCGAGAATGTACGTAAATATACATAAATGTGCCATATTTATTGCTAATCAATATTCTGTTATCGAGAAAAAATGATAAAAGAAACGTTTTCAGAAACAATTTAAACTTAAAAAATAAAATTGCAAATATTTCTCCGAATTCTAATAAAATTTCATAGAAATTCCTGAACTTTTTTAATCAAGGATAAAAAAGAATTTCTCTAAAAATTTCAGATTTTTCCAGATAGTAAATATCCTACTAATGATAATTCAGTCATTCACATAATGATATTGGATTATATAATCCAGCATTTAACTATAGCAGCATATTATAATTAATTTTGACAATAAAATAATATTAGGTATGGGAAAAAGTTCGTGGCGTTTTTCCCGTTATATCTAGTGGGCAAAACGCCACGAACTTTTTCCCACACCTAATATTAAATTCTATTAAATAACATGACAATATTATTATTGACTATTTAACCGTTTAAAATATTTATATGCTTTTATATTTAACTTTTATATTTAACTAATTTCATGTATAGCAACTTTTTATGTATTAGCAGCTATTTATGTATATTAATCTAGTATAGTGCAAGTGATTGAATTCGCTAATAACTATTCATCGTTCTAGCTAAAATTTCAATTTCAGTTAGACACTGTGAGCAGAGTTCTGATAGACAGACGTTGGTCGGTGGGTGATCTTGCCGCCGCGACGCTGAGGTATGCTATGCACGCGATCGAGGAACGGATGGAAGGAAAGAATAGTCTTTTCGAGGAGATCATCGGGATGGATAAATCGAGTCCTTAGCCCGATTCGATGCTGTCTGTTCTGGTGGACGTGTTAGCTACCATGATCGAAGACAGCCTACTGAAAAACTAATAATATATTACATATATATCTCTTCCGAGAAAGGGACATACAAAAAGAAAAGAAACGAACGGGTACTTGACTGTAGTAATAAGACCGATAATTAATTTGTAATCTTAGATGAAACATGTTATACGAGTTTCATTTTGGCGAAAGAGAGATTGATTCAATTTTACTTTTCTTCTTTTTTGTTCGAATTACTACTCTCGTCTAGCATATCAAAATGATATCAGGCAAATTCGCACAATTCATTGTACAAGGCAATATATCAAATAGAAAAAAATAGTCGCTGCGATATTTTCTATAGTCTATGTATGTAGCGTATCGTGCTGTCGAATCATATTATAGAGATCATCTGTGTCACATTTCCGCAAGGTAATGGAGAAAAAATAGCGTGATATCTCGGAAGTTCAGTTGTCATTAATGTCACGTCATCGTAAGAGAACGTGACAAACTCTCTGCAATTAGAAATCCTATAAATAAGAATTTGGCCAAAGCGAATAAAAAATATAAGATAGATAGTTATCTTTTTTCCTTCTTTTTCTCACTTTCTCTCACTTTGCGAAAATGTACGAACTATACATATATTGAATGGATCATAAGAGATGATCAATCAAAAGACTGATTCACTTTGGCCAGACTTTTATTACAGGATCTATCTGTAATCATAACGGTCTAGTTATGTACGAAAGGTCAATTCTGATTTTACTTCATACAGAATGAGTAACTGATAACGCAGTTACATGCAATAACTAATGAGGCACAATATACTATATTTTGTATAATAATATTTTTAAGTCGTTCTATATTTTAAGTCGGAGATATATATGCGTAATATGCGAATAGATTTTTAGAAAGAGAAACTTTTAGTATTTTATAATAAAAGATTATAATATAGGCAATTTTTTTATGAAGGTAAAACTTGTGTGTATACACAAGTTGCTACTATGAAATCATAAATTGGGATATAAAGAGTAGGTAATATATAGCCTACAAAGGAAAAGGTATGCTTGGTAGTATGTAAATCAATTAAAATGAGGTCTTCCATTATTAAAGCAAAACGTGTGAAAGTATCCTATGATTTGTATATATTCTCGCTGTATTTCTCATTCTAAGCAATGATAGGAGTGTTTAAAAAACATGTATATATACATAT
>Ga0157364_1004439_pt1 | contig 14017 bp, 13 predicted proteins | sample AttsexASBM2_FD_111476 | JGI IMG/M metagenome (GOLD analysis project Ga0157364, IMG submission 111476) | Fungus gardens microbial communities from leaf cutter ant in Ribeirão Preto, State of São Paulo, Brazil - Atta sexdens ASBM2 | ecosystem: Host-associated > Fungi > Mycelium > Unclassified ... | reverse complement strand
TAATAGTGTTTATAAATATTTTTTTTTTAAGAGAGAAAAAATATATAATTTATTAAATATATTTTTATAAAAAAATATATATGTATGTATATATATATATATATATATATATATATATATAAAATTTAATGTTGCATACAAAATTTTGGGTCTTTATCTCTTTGACGCACCAATTGTAGTTTCTTGTAAGAAAGAAACAAAAGATGAACGTTTCCTTTATCGGAAGTTTAAAGTCGAATACCGCAGGCAGGACAGATTTAATTACGCGGCGGATTGTAAATTTAAGAATTCACACGGTACGCGGCACGATCGAGGAGAAGAAAACGAAATAGGGAAAGAAGTAGGAGAGAAGAAACCGCAGACACGAAAGAGGAAAAGAAGGAGGTGAATAAAGAACTAAAGTGGTTCCGACCGGTAAGAGGCCATCGGCACGACGGTTAAATTCATTAGGCCGACATTGCAATGGCGCGGACAACGATTCTGCGCGGAATATCAATGAATTCGTGGGCTCGGTGGACCCGTGCGACACGCGGTATTTAGGGTCCGGGCGGTCGGTGGACATAAATCGAGAGATACCCGATAAAACGGGCGAAAAAATACGAGTTGCACCCAGAATAAATAACGTACACCGGGGGATGCTGCGGTCAAACGTGGGGTTATGAATTACAGCTTATGAAAGGCGCGCCGCGGGGCAACGGGGAGAGAAGCGAATGTGCACGAGGGGGCACAGAATAGGGGCTGTCTACAACCCTCCGGATTTTCGGGAACGAAATTCACTCGTCGCAGACGCCAATCGAGGCGGAAATTTACTTTCCCTCCCTCGATGGCGCCCGTTCACCTCCGGGGGTTTTTCCTCGCGCTGGCAATCGACCCACTTTCCGGCACGCACTCGCAGTCGATATATGTTCGTGCCCTCCCGGTACACGTCGCTGAACATAGAAGCCAGCGTGCCACTCCAGTTGGCACTCGCCAGAAAAGTAAGGGCACTGATAAACGATCGTCAGGATTGGCGTCAGATGGCGAACAAGAAAATAGACTTTAGGATTGAAAGATTGAGAGTAAAGTTGTTTAAATAAATAGCTGAAGGAATAATGTCTGTTATTTTTTATTTATTATGTATAATTATTTCTTATGAGATTCTCTATATTTACGTATCTATATCAATCTGATTTCATCCATTACTGGATACTGGGCCTCTTCCAACCTTTTCCATTCTACATGATCTTTGGAAAGAGTTTGGTATTAAAACATTATACGCCATGTATGTTGATTATTTCTCTGCACTCTAAAAAATAGGGATATAGATTTAACATGCGGTGTTTATATAATTTACACCATGTTGATATATGATGTTAAATCCACACCTATATTTCTTAGAGTGTATACAACAGATGCATTAATGGTTAAAAATTTACTAAGTTGGATAAGATATAATGAAAAACGGGACGGGAGCTGTTTCAGCTTTTGCTTCAGGTAAGAAAATCCTTAGTTACGGTCCTATGGGTATATATTTTATCTTGGATGGGCGCATAAAGGTTTAAAACCGGCTTTGGATAGTGTGAACGCGAATAAATCGGTTCTAGTGAATAGCACTCGTGCACCGTGAAAGATGGTGTCTCTTTTTATTAACGGAGAGAATGTGATTGTCCTCAACAAGAGTGTTGAGTTGTCGCTGGCATCTCCATTCGGGATCATAATGCAGATGTAACGAATAGATCGGTGCACTGTTTTGTAAATAGAAGCTATATTGAATGGCGTAATCGTTCGTTGTCATAAAAAAATTCAATTCGAAGATTATAATCACGAATAAATCATAGATAGAGAACGGAATTTATGATATATGTATCATCTTCGAATCAGGTCCAATCTTGCAAGCTTATGAGAAATTCGACGACGTGTGCGTGATGTATGGAAATGCTGACGTAGTTGGAACATGACCCTAATAGCGTGGGTCTGACGGTTTCTGCATTAGAGCAAGAATCTATCTTATTGCCAAAGGTACTTAGAAACCATGAATATTTATCAAACATGTGCTGTTTCGGAGTGATTAATTTTATTCTGCCAATTTATTTTCAAAAATTTGTACGCAGTCAATTCAATATTTCCGAAGTGTTAACACAGTGTGTTTTTAAATAACTGATATTTATAATATATTTATATGTTATATTTATAATTAATTCTCTGCTAACAAATGTTAGACTTTAAAGTATAGTCGATGTTTTTATTATCAATTTTGATAGATTTAAATTTGTAAAAAAAAAAATAAAATATGACCTTTATGATAAAAGACCTCTATGATAAAAGATTTATTGTTAAGGTTTTCAAATACGTAAGAATTTTTATACAGATTTATATACAATCCGAAATATAAAAAATTGTACTGAAATTCGAAGATTTAGATTGTAGAGAGTCAAAATTTCACATTGCTGATGGAGGAAAGAATTTAGTAGTTTGAATTTTGAAAAGAACACTGAGAATCCCATTTCATTGAATAAACTAATCTCTTATTTGGATATGGGCAAACAGATCCTTGATTGATGCAATAAAATAATTCAGTTAAAGCAGAAAATTTAGTTATTGTAACGTTTTATTTGTGTTATCAGAAACAAGTAGAATGTTACAATCCAAACTTTTTGCTTCAACTAAATATATACATTTAGTTGAACTAAATATATATATTTATTTATTACACTAACAGATTTGTTTGTCCATTTTCAAACAGCAGATTAGTTGATTTAATTAAATAGGAATTCTCAATGTAAAAATTAAAAAGATAAAGAAAGGAGAATATAAAAAAAGGGGAAAAGCAGCCGCTGAAAGTATCGCAAAGGCACTTTTCGTTTCTCACATTGCACGGAAAATTAAAAGTGGCTGTTCGCCACGTGGATTCGCGAGAAGGATATTCGACTAGTCGGACCAATACCGCGAAATACACTTTCGATGAGAATCGGATTCCCCGTTGGGCGTGTGGTAGGAACCTAATCCGGTACAACATTTTCCCAGACGGCAAATCTGATTTGCTGTCTTTCTCGCCCTCTTTCGTCCCTTCGCCGAAAATCCTCTTTCCGGCGTATATACGCGCGTGCCCCTTTTGATTTAAAGCGGAGAGAGAGAAAGAAAGAGGAAAAAAAATCGTTTCTGGCTCTGACATTTTATTCGAAACGCAGATCGACAGGCAGCGAACGCAATAAGAAGGCGCGCAGCTGAATGCGCTACCGTAAAATAGGATGAACGCATGCCGAGACGCCACGGTATATACCGGGAAAGAAAAAGGGCGGGATATAAGAATTAAAGTGGAAACCCCGTGAGTCGTGCCAATTTTTCTGATACCGCGAAATCCGCTTTCGCTGATCTCGTAGATAAGTATAATAGATATGAATCGGTCAGGGTTGCTTAATGTTAATGCTATCTTAAAGTCATTTTCTCGACTCTTTTTAGTTGCTCTAATGTTATTTTTTACATAAAAATGTACATTAAAATGATTGCGTATATATTAGAACGATAAATATCTATAAATTTAATTATAATTTTTAGAATTTTTTTTTTAATTTAATATATTTAGGAATGTTTAGAGTATCATATATGTGAATTCTCGATTTACTGTGAAACTTGTTCATCGAATTATTAAGAAAATATTGCAAACTTGTTTTCGACGTATAAAAACGAAGGTTGTTTTTGATGTGAAAATGCGAAAATAGTCGCGATAGGCGTAAATACATCGAATAACAACGTTTTTCTGCGCTACACCGAAAAAAATCATAGTAAAATGTGTTTTCCGGTAACAAAAAAAAAGTCGCTTGTGACTCGTTCCACCGTTCGTCCAATTTTCCTGATCAATTTCCTGGCAATCAGCTAAGTGCCTTCATGCTCGTCACACGGATGCACATGCGGCTCTATATGTTAGATAGGCAGGTATCGGTATCGACGCATACGCCAGTGCGTTTAACACAAAGATAGAGAGAAAAAAAAGAGAGAGAGAGAAAGAGAGAGAACCTGGCTTTTGCGCGGGCTTGTTTATTTTACCTTTTACCCTCGTTAAGCCTCGGAAGCCTTTGAAAGGCCGTGAGGGGTCGGGCGAGCTCTGTAGGTACTTTGAAAAATGGGGATCAACGCTCAGCCGACACGATAATAACTTCGGGTTGTTGCACCCAAATTTACCTCGCTCGGGTGTACCACGGGCGCCGATGTAAATATCGTGAATAGAGAAAGAAAGAAAGAAAGAGAGAGAGAGAGAGAGAGAGAGGAAGGGGGGAAGGAGAGAGAACGTTGAGCGCCGCATATGAGATACTGTGTACGTACGCATTCGTATTCGCACGCAAAGGAAGTCGCGTAATATCGCAATTTTTGTTAAATCCAAGAGAGTTCTCACTCCACCCGCGATAAGCTAAGTTCAAAAGATGATGGTTCTTACTGAAGACACGATGGATTTGAACGAATACTATTGGATATCAAAGAGGCAATGGGTAATTCAAAAATTAAACAACATTTTGTTATTTTGAACTTCCGTACATATCAAAACGTAAGTCAATCCATTTAGTAAATGATAAATTAAATTTAATATATTTTTTTAGTTAAATTGTTTAAGTCCATTATTTTAGTTAAATTAATTAGTTAAAACATTGAATAGGGGAGCAGTAGCGACCTATAAAAGTGATTAAAAGTAATAACTTAAAGTGGGTATAATTTGAATTATGAATTTAACAGTTTACACAGAATTGTACAGAAGCGAGTTTTAGTACAGAATTTAAGCAGATACAATCATTAACATTTTTATTTATTAGAAAAGATCAGAGTTAAATTACTTGAATTATGAATATCATACTTTATTATTTAACGTATATTTTATCTTAGAATTGTTTATCTTAGAATTTTATCTTAGAAATGTTAGAATTGCCATAAAGTATTTTAATTCTTTATAATAGAAATTGTCTCGTCATTAAAAAAACCATTTTTTACTTTTTTGCTATTTTTTGATTATTTTTTGTTAAAAATGACTTGTGAAAATCTATCGATTTTATACTATTGATAATATCTATATTGATATATGTCGACGTAAAATATTTCTGATGGTTAGAAGTACTACATTTCAGCGTTCAATGCTATATATATATATATATACATTTTTATCTTTAGTCCTTCATTTAACAAATTTATTCTCAATTTATCCCTAAATTTTAGTTTAAATTTAAAGTAAACGTTGCAAATATGTGACATTCATCTCTAGAGTATTAATGAATAGATTATTTATTAAATGCTTTTTACAGACAAAGTGCTTTCGTCAATATTCTCGACATCACAAACTTATCATTTGATAAATATAAATTTCATCTATATTTAAAATAATCATTATGAATCCTTCACGGCCGAATAATAATCTATATGAACGCGTGGGCTCACGATGCTTGTTTTTGATTAAAAAAGATCGTCGAGAGGGATTTAAAAAAATTGGCATCGATAGATGAATTAAATTTGTGACATATATCACTTGGGAATGAATAATTATCGATTTAATCACTTATTAACTAATCGACTGCTACTGAAATGTTTGATTACAAAATTGTGCGTGTTAACGAGGTGATGAATGGGATGGGGTGGAGGGTGTCGCGACATAGGGTCACAAATGCAATATATTACAGAAGCGTGGAGATCTACTCCCGATTGTATCGAATTGAATCACCAGGGACTCCTTCTACATTCCCGGCTCATCGTTCACAACGACAGTTTTCCCCAGGCCATCTCAGATACTTAGCACTCCCTTTTGAAATTTGTCGTTTCTCTCGTAACTAAGAGACTATGGTCGACATTTGTTAGAGACAAGGATGGCGATACGTAAAAAAGAATACTTCTCGATTAAACGAAACACGCTGAGCGCGAGATGGAATTAAATCGTCCTGGGGCGAGTCTGCAGGCGCGGCGCGAGAATAGCAAAAACAAAATGGATAACTCTGATGGATGCTATATTAAATTAGAAGATAAAGATCCCAGTTTGAGATATTTCTGAATTAATGTAGCGTGTTGACACGAAAATTATATCATATCCAACAAAATGTATAATTTCGTTAAGAAATAATATTTTTTTTTTTTTTTGCAATAAGTTCTTTATAGTGTTTTAAAACACTAATGACATCATTATCAAATTGACGATTTAATTGTCAATTTAATTGTGATTCGTTATTTTAATTCAATTCTCTTCAATTTGTTTATAATTACGTTTCAAGTCTATAAGTAACGCGTAGTTTATTTAACTAAAAGTTATAGGTATAATATTTAGAATTGACATATAAAAATATTATTAGGGATCTTGTGCCTAAAATCTAACCTCGACCGATCGTATTTTTCCTTATTTATTTGATTTATTTATAGCGATCTGGATTAATTTATTATTATTCTTTAACAAATTAATGACTTGATTAATTGTTTTTATAAAGAAAAATTATACTTACTCGTATTTTATTGTAATTATGCTGTTTTCGTTATTGTTCTATGTAGAATGTTCTATGTCGATATTTTTAGAATAAATTTATAACACTATATATATTAACCCGCTTACATAAATCTGACACGTGTCTGTGATGATTGTGCGCGACAGAATTGCATCGTGAATCACGTATGTGGAAAGTAATGCACGTGTTTTCCCATGAATCGATGCTCGAACGTGCCAATTTAGGCTTCGACGTCGTAGAATCGAGATGAAATTTTTCTCCTTTAATTCGTGATACTTGTCGCGATCATCGTCACACGTAGTCTGCACATACCTAATGGCCCGAGTTTTCCGAGGCATCGTAGATTATGGTAGGAAGGCGACTTTTATTACACGAGACATGGACCTAACAAAACTGGCGTCCACTTGGCTATTCCATTCACGGATCGCCCTTGATATTATCAAATCCCGGTTCTCGTAGGAAGGAGGCGCGGAAAAGGACGGCGAAACGTGGTAAATTAATCCGGGAGTTTTAATTTTAACAAACGCGCCGTTCGCGCTACACTTTCCCTCAGCATGCGGTTTGTTATTTTAGATGGTCGCTCAACTCGCGCGTGCAACATTTTACAACCTATGAGAGTTGGCCCATGAAATACTTCCTACAAAATGTTGTTGGCACACGTGCTGCGTTTACGACTTGCGTAACCGGCGAAAGTCCGATTGTACACGTATAATGTATTAACATACTGAATTGGTGCGCGATTAATCTAGATCATCATATATTCCTGTAGATGGATCGAGAAGTAACCGTGAGAAATATTAAGCTCTAATTTGTGGGTTGAATGTAATTTACGCCCTCGACATGATCCAGTCGCTCTATTCAAAGAAATTGCGTTACGTAGGATTTCCCTTTTTATGTAGACAAAAATAATTTTGATATAAACTGAATTTCAGCGGCTCTCGATTATGCTAATACTGATCTATCCGCAATGTTAAATAATGTAAAACTATATATACTAAATTTGAGTTAATTTTAATCATTTCTATAGATCGCTTATTCCTACTCAATATATTATTAATTTGACTAAAACAATGGAATTAAACAATTTGTCTCAAGAAAACATATTAAATTTGACTCAAATTTAATTTATTATTCACTAAGTGCGTACTTTAATATGGATGTCAATTTTGTTTATTTCGAAATTACTGGATTGATTTACATTTTGACATACATGAAAGTTAAAAATAACCATCATTGGTTCCTTTCATATCTAAGTGTGGAACTATTAATTTGGGAGTAGTCACTTCATTTTTTTTATGTAAATGATTATCTAGGTCCCTGTTCTTAACTCTTAATAAAAATGTCGTTATATAGAGCTTATGTTGCTTTTTTATCATGTATAAAACCAGCGGAGCCATAAAGTATATAATGACACTGTCGTCACTGAATAGGAGCTCTGTATTCCGATTCCTAACTCTTAATGACAGTGTTGATATCGTTATATTGTCGTCGTGTAGATATTACATATGATAAAAAAAAACTTTGCAACGATACCAAACTATCATTAAAAGTTTAAGAATTGGAACTGGATTGTTTTTACAATTAAAATCACTATTATTAATAATATACTGGATATTATTAAATATTTTTCCTATTTATTGATCTTTGAAAAGATATGAATCTAACTCACAATTTTTTGGAAAAAGTAAATATAGAAACTAAAACAAATATTACATGGAAGCACATTAAGATTATTACAATAATTTTTAAAACATAATTTTAATATAATCCTTTTTTATATACATATATTGCGATGGAATCACATATTTAAAGAAATACAGTTATTAAAAAAAGAAAAAAATATTTTAATTTGATATTCGTACAAAACAATTTACAAGTCATATTTTTTCATCGCTGATAAAACCATCCGTGACTATTCTTGAGTTAAAATCGTAGATGTGTTCTGAATATCATAATGTGCAAACTTTTTCGAACTTGATCGAGACTTGCGACTTTGCGATATTTTGGCGAATTAGTATTCCGAGGCGTCCACTAAGCTTCTGCTATTTCGAGTCGGAGCTCGTTGAGAAAGCCACGAGATAGGACTCGTAACTGTGATCTGTGGGACGCAAGATACGGCAAAGAGAGACAAAATCGAGATCGACGTGGTTCGGGCACGAGGAAGAGAGAAAAGAAAAGAGAAGGAAAAGAGAGGGATGGAGGCGAAGAAGGGCCTCGGGTTTAGGAGTACAGTTGGGCGTGGACGTGACGGCGATCAGAAGATATCGCAGACCCAGGGACCATTTTTTTCTGACGACGCTCTCACCACGCAGTCGGAACATCGATGAATCGAACGCATGGACGAAGTTATTAGGTCTAACGTGATAGCGAGTTTCGCGAATATGCAAAGAACGTACACGAGGCGGAGTCGATACGTAGCCGCTTATAGGATAAATGGAGAAAAAAGGAGACAAAAACAGCCTTCGAGCACGGAATATCATGATACGCGTATTTCTGGAAAGGAGAGAATCGATCGAATCGGTCGACACGCAGCTCGGTCGCGACGATATACAGAATGGACAGGGTCGGCTTTGAAAAGCAGCAAAATGACGATGCTTTCGGTTACAAAATTTCAAAATTTTAACTCTAAAGTTATAACTAGATTTGTGGATTATTCAATTATTTATTAAAATTATCTGTTTTAATCAAACTTTACTTATTGTATTAATTATATAATTTAAATATAATATAAATAATAGATTAGTTACAGAGAAATTACGAGACAAAATTAATTCTGTGAAATCGAATTGTTATAACTGATAATGAGTTTAATATTCTAGCTTAAATTGTAATTTCATGATATAATTAATAGTATTAATTAACAAAGTAGAGACAAAGATAAAATACGTTAAGCAGATATGAGTAAAAAATAAATTACATAGAGATTGCAGATAATCTTAAAAATGTATTTGCTTTGAAAGGCAAAGAATAAAAGCCGACCCTGAATATATCCTTCGTGTACTCTTAACGGATGTTAAAATCTTGTTAATGGTTTCGCTTCGTGCGCACGATACTCGTCTCGCAGAAGTCTCTCGAGAGAGGAGCCGATCCTTTCCCTAATTGAAGAAAAATCCGAGATCGGCGGTAGATCGAGCTGTCCGTATGCGACATTGTCGTAAGTTTGCCCGGCGTAAGAATTCGTAATCGCTGTCCGTGACGAGAAATAGTGAGACAGGACAACGGATGAAGCGGAGCGAAGAAAATATACGTAATAGGAAGGTTTCTTTTTCTTAATTTGACAATTTATCAGACTATAAGTCGATCCGCAATATAATCAGATCAGTTTTTCTTTTTTTAACACTAGTACTTTAAACAGTTTAAATTCATCCAATATCTGTTTATTCAACCTAATTATTATTAAAAAATTGTATAATTTTTCAATATAACGATTATCATTAAACATTTTTTTATTGAAATTGTAAAAAATTTCTAATAATGTTTTTCTTATATATATCTAATTGAGAGAGAAAGTGGGAAAATAAACAGAAATGAGAGGTTGACAAGTAAAATAATAAATATTATATATTATTTAATATTTTATTATCTAAGCGATTTTATTGATATCAGAAAGATAATTTCAACAAAGAATAAGATATAAAACCTAATGCATATTGTAAAAATTTTTTATTTATAAGAAGAAATGTACAAACTTTTATTTTTATTTTGCAAAATCTCGCATAAAATTCATTTGAAAGATATTGAATCAATGCAAACTTATAATGATATGATCGTTTTATGATATTCCTTATTTAACTAAATTCTTCATTAGATCAAATTATTCTCAGTTATATCACGAAATTTCTCGATTTAAGCTAGAATATTGAATTCAGTATTAGCTACAATTTAATTTCACAAATTCAATTTTGTCTTCTATAATTTTCCTGATTAATTCATCATTTACATTCATATTTAATAAAGTAAAAAAAATCTCAGACACTACGTGTGAAGACTTGATTTACAATCAGATGCTGCTTTTATGAAAGATATTCGTTAGCGACACATTCTATTCTTGAGTGATCTATAGTCTACAATTATCCACCAACATCCATCACTATGTGAGTCTCGTAACTGTAGACGCGTTTAATGAAGATAATTTGACAAAAGATATATAATGCGGAATTATACGAGCCGAGAATCAATTTTGCATTTAAAGTCTAAATTTGTTTGAACATTTTTGCATATAAAGTCTAAATTTGTTTGATATTATTACTTTCAATGGAATAATTTAATGTTTAGATGAATAATAGAAACAGGTATATGTGTGCGTATATATATATATATATATCTTTTTGTTCGCATATTGAAAAAAAAAAGTTAGGTACATATATCAAGAGTATCATTTTAATTGAAAATAATCTTGTTAATTTCATAATAATATTAATCAGACAAAAATTTATCAAATTAAGAGTATTTGTTTTATTCATAATGTTGTCGAATTAACAAAATTATTATTTTCAATTAAAATAATTGATATAACGTGATTTTAGTCTGTGTACTTTCTTTAATAATAATATTTATTAAAATAATGTTTATTATATATATGAATAAAAGCGAATAATATTTTACGAGTAACAAGTACAATATAAAAAATTACACAGTGTATTCAATAAAAGCTATTCAGCCAATTAAACGTAAATTTCGAGGATCTATATTGACATACTTTCAGCTATCAACCGCAACGAAATCCCAGAGCCCTTTGCTACTTATATTCTTAGAGCTCTTACTTATTACCTCGTTGTATTTCTCCCTTAGTGATACCGAAATCACGTAGAAAGGCTGGCGTTCTTTTTCAAACCCGTTTTCTGTATACAGTACGTGTCACACGATACTGCATGTGTACATTGCTGCTCTCGTAATGCAGGTATCCTGACGGATAATACGAATCTCGCACGCACGTACGCGGGCACGCACGATCGTCGCCAACGGTGCCTCTCTCTACCTTTCTCTCTTTTTCTCTGTCCGCTCTGTTCGTACGAGCACCGCGTACATATATACGTGTGTATTCGGGAGTGCCGGCCGTGACGGATGAGCGCGGCGGAGCCTTCGGACAGGGCGTCGTGCTTGGGCTCCCGAGGGATCTCCGACGCGAGATTGATGCGTTATGGGAGGCGATCGCAGCGCAACCCATGCATCGGCAATGACGGTCTCACCTCGCCACCGCATCTCTTCTTCTTGACGTTCTTTTCTGAATTCCACGATTCTTAGAAGATATTCTCAGTATCTATCGTGAGTCGATCGAATACTGACGAGCTATGTTTTTATTCGTGATAGTCCAAAATATATATTCCGAACAATAATCTTGTTTTCTCCAATACACAGGCGAATACCGACAATCTGAATTAACAAATTTACGAAGTGAATTAATAAGTAAAAATTCATGAGCTTTTTTTGTACTTGCATACTGGAGCTTATATTTGGCAGAGTTACATGAAGAGAAAATTTATTTTTTTTTTTTACGAAAGAGCGCAAAAAGTGTATAGTAGGGATTCTTCTTTATAGATTGTTTTTCCCAATTTTCCAGTGTTTTATAACCACGCATTAAAAAAAACTAAGGCGTTCTATTTTAATATGTGATTGTATATCGTTCTATGTCAAGAAGCGCGTAACACGTGGTCGTTAGAGCTTAACATCGAACGAGCTTTCAAGATCTGTCGAGCGATGAGATCCGTCCTTGCAGTCCTCGTCGTTGAAGAAAATAGTAAGAAAATCTCGCCGTTAAACTGACAAAAATAGACGCGAATAGCATCACTGAAGCTCGGCATGAAAAGATCAATGAACTTGTCTTGTAGTTTAATTTTAATCTTGGTTTAATTAACTTGATTCAACTAACTTTTCATCATTTTCTAGTTCTAAGAATTAGAAAGGATGAACAAGTTGAATCAAAATTAAAGTTAATCTACATTGGTAGAAACAAGCATAAAATAAAAAAATGAAAAAATTCTTTGGAACATGTACTAAATATAATACTTCGGAGAGAATTTGAATGTTGACAGTGTTATTATCATAAAGAAAAAAAAATCCGAGAAGACTAAAATAGTATCAAGCAAACTAATTTATCATAAAAATTCTGATTTCTATATTATATCCAAAACAATTAACTATTACTTCAGTTGAAATAGGAAAACCTCAATGAAAAAACAGTATCATTTGGGTTTTATTTTTTAATTTGATGTAATAGTTTTTTTTTTTTAGGAATGCATACTCTTAGCGTCTTAGTCTAGAATTGGAAAGACATGAGAAACAAGTTGTATCTCAGTTAAGAGTTAACTGAGTTGTGAAACTTAGTAATTTACATAGATGTAGTTATCATATAAAGATTAATATTAGAGATAGCGCAGTTTGTTTTGTTAATTGAAATCGCGTTAAAAACGCGTGAACTCGGAAGCCTGTGAACCGGGACGAGCATAGCGATCGCTTCATTAGACACCGGGCGGGTAAAGGTAAAGCTCAACGGGGCCGGGCATAAATCTCGATGATAACTCGTCTCGGAGGCACGTATCTTCCTCGTTCGCCATTTCAGCATCGAAGACGAAGAAGCCAAGAGAACGGCTTCCGCCGCGAAACCAGCCTGCAATCAGATAGCGGGAGCGTGCAGAAACGAACGTTCGCGAGGATATAGGTGGACTTTCGACACCCCGCGGTTCTTCATTGCCTTATTCGCGACGCGATACGCTTTGCAAACGCGCGGAGTCCGAACGGTTGCATTTATGTCGTTGCTTGGGAATAATTTACCTCTCGAAGCCGTGACGCAAAGCGGATACCATGTTTTTACGCGCGATTATAAAATGTTGCTAATTATGCGTTTATCGAAAATATACTATACTCGCAAAAGATATATTATAAGCGATCGTAAGATTCTCTATCGCGCGTTTGGTGCCTCATTTGCATCTCCCGTCTTTAAGTCGACGTGGTCTTTATATCTACGTGGAAAGCGGACGACCATCTTGATTTTACATAGGTCACTCGTAAGTTTCGTCAGTACTCAAAGTTCGTTTTATATCATCTTAAAAAATGTTACGAGTTTCAGTAATTTAAATGTTAATGTACTCTTTGGGAACAGTAATAACTGTTCGATTAAATCGGCGATATGTAGCAGATGAATGAAATTTATACTCACGTTCCGGGATTGAAACTTTAGAAGTATGTAACTATCGACTGCTTTGGAGAATCATATAACGTTATTTTGCATTGCACTTTAAGGAAAAAGAATTTTCTTCGGTACGCAAGAGTATTTACGTGCGTATTTTCTGATTGGACAGCTAATCTCGCGTTACGCACGATTATCGATTGCAGTGTGATTCTCGTTCTATTTATGCTACTTAACATTCTACATATTTATGCGATTTACCATGCGCGATCTTAAGGAGATATCTCGCAGTGTAATAAATTGATTTATCTATCCATCTATATCTACGTAACGGATCGTTGTACGCGCGCGCTCACCTTTTGCATTATGTATCACGCTAGCGTGTATTATATTTCGGTGTTGGGCTACGGGCGATTAAAGTTACTGCCGTGTGCTCTTTACCAACTCG
>Ga0157364_1004438_pt1 | contig 14018 bp, 6 predicted proteins | sample AttsexASBM2_FD_111476 | JGI IMG/M metagenome (GOLD analysis project Ga0157364, IMG submission 111476) | Fungus gardens microbial communities from leaf cutter ant in Ribeirão Preto, State of São Paulo, Brazil - Atta sexdens ASBM2 | ecosystem: Host-associated > Fungi > Mycelium > Unclassified ... | reverse complement strand
TAGAAGGCCAAATGTTAACGCTTTAAAACCACAAAAAGGCGGGAAGATATATAAAATTTAAATTGTTATTTCGGTTGTATCAAATCTAAAGCTCAGAACTTTTTTGTACACCTAATAATTTAAAATACAATTTGTGATATAAATAAAAAAATGCAGAAAAAGAACTAATTAATATATATTTTATACTATAATATATAAACTATATATAATTTTATATACAATTATATATAATTTTATATAATTATTATTATATATTTTATATAATTATTTTATACTTAATTGCAAATTTTATATGCAGATATATACATAAAAAGTCCCTATTATGAGATATCGAGTTCATTTTAATGCTAAAAGTTTATGAGTAGAATTTAAAAAAAATAATAGGGAATTTTGAAGGGAATTTAATAAGTTTTTAAGATAATGTTATGTAAAATTTAATTCAAATTCTATTTTTTTGAAAATGTAAAAAGTGAGCAAATCGCAAAGTAAAAAAATTGTGCTCTTAAAAACATGAGATGCCCCTAGAAATCGATAATAAAAACGTAAAGTCATCAGTATTGCAATTAAAAAACTTCATGTAATATTTATGGAATATAAATAGACACAGCCGATGTGCAAAATGAGCATATGATGCATTGTATCCAAGATTCGTTTTCAGGTTGGAACCAAGCATCGCAGAAATAGGTTCAATGTTCATTCCGATTGTCCTTTTTATTATTGTACAATAACATTTATTTTTAGCAATTTTCACTACGATATAGGAACATAGATTTTTTTGATATTAGAAATTCTCTGGATATCTCATATTATGATTTTCACACCTTTACGATCATCAAATTTAATTTCTGTAAACAATTCAACATATCCCGTATTTTTTTATTAGTACTATTTTATTCTATCATTACATGAAAAATTTATTGCCAAATATTTACTTATTACTTAAATTTACTTATATACTTAAACAAGATTTAAAGGCTTATCTCAATTTGAAAACACCCAAATTCTAAAATCTTTTTTTACAAAACGCACAGGCATGATCTAATAATGAATTTTTCATCAAATAGTTTTCGATCCAAGAGCAATAAATTTATGGTGGAACTATGATAATGAGGAATAGCGTTTATTAGTTTAGCAGATACGTCATATTAGGCATTTATCTCATAATAGTTTTCTCTATATATTTTAAAGTATATAGATATTTACATATATAGATATATACATATTTTACATATTTTCGCAAATATATTAGGTGTAGTAAAAAGAAATCCATTATTTTTACATGAAATTGAATGGAAAAATAATGGATTTCTTTTTACTACACCTAATATATTTTACATTTTTTTAATACAAGTATGCCTATTTTGTACATATTCTTAACTGGTGAAATGAAAATAATAAGAAATTTCACGTATTCTATTTCATTTTAATTGCAATATATTCAAAGAATTTTTTAAATCCAAATATTTAAAAAAATTGTGAGAATTGATTATAAAGTTTGAAAAATCTTGTCGCGCGACGGTGACAACAAATGTTCCAATGAACACTATAGTTCGTAACTTAATGGAAATAATTAACAGTCATATAACGTGTAATTGACATGTTTTCATATGTGACAACAGTTCATTACTCAAAAGCCAAAATTTTTTAATGTCTCTGTAACAATGCTGCAAGATTTGCAAAATATGTATTATATTATATATTACAATTTCTAATACTTACAATCTGCAATATTGCAATGTTTCTGTGCTATGTAGGTAGTTGTATTTTCACATATCGGTCTAGTGTCACTACTATTTATTGCGTTATTAATATTTAAACAAAATATATTGCAAAATGTTTTAAACTGATTTTTTGTTTTAGTATTAAAAACGTAACGGAAAGATAACTTATCGTTACTTTTCAAGTAATGATAATGATAACGAGTTATTTTCGAAAATCAGTAACATAGTAACGGTAATTAATTACTTTTGGTAATTACTCATTCTCTCTACCCAGCAAACACCAAATATAAATACAATATAATGTAGGAGTAACATATAATATAATCGTTATTATTATATATTTTACTACATATAATATGAAACATATTTTATAAAGAATTTATTAAAAAAAGAATTCATAGAGCAGCAGAATTTCATGTATGTTTGTAATACACATAAATATAATGTTCTGATAATTATTTACATTATACAGGGTGTCTTAAAATGATCGTCAAATATTTCGTGTACTGATAAAGCGCACTAAATTGGATTGAAAAGTCTTCTATCATTTTACAATTTTCGTAATAGTTAAGATATTAATTATTAAAAATCACCGAATATTAGTTTTCAATAAATTTTTACTCAAGTATTATCAACTTTACGGAAAAAAGCAAGTGACAAAAATTGTTTATTTTCTTCTTATAGAGTTCTGAGAATTTTTTCACAATTTTTTAGTGCCGCATTTTCTCATGTTGATAAAAAAAGTTACAAATAAAAAAATGCAATACTAAACATTTGATTAAAAATATTGAAAAAATTTTTAGAACTCTATGAGAAGAAAATAAACAATTTTTATCAACAATTTTTATTCTTGTTTTTTCTATAAAGTTGATAGTATTGTACTTGAGTAAAAATTTATTGAAAATCAATATTCGGTGATTTTTAATAATTAATATCTTAACTATTGCGTATAAAAATTGTATAAAATGATAATGTAAATAATTATCAGAACATTATATTATATTTATGTGTATTACAAACGTACATGAAATTCTGCTGTTCCATGAACTCTTTTTTTAATAATATAAAATATGTTTCATATTATACGTATAATATATAGTAAAATTGTAATAATAACGATTATTACATGTTATTTCTGTGTTATTTTGTATTTATGTTTGGTGTTTGCTAGATAGGGAGAACAGGAAGTTATTAAAGTTGATAGTAAAAAAATATTGAAAATTTATATTCAGCAATTTTTAGCAATTAATATCTTGTTAACTATTAAAAAAATTGCAAAGAACTTTTCGACTCAGTTTAGTTCGCTCTATTAGCATATGAAATATTTGGCGATCATTCTGGGACACTCTGTATAAACATCTCGTCGATCAACTTGATCTTGATCTGGTCATGACTCTGAGCGACCTTCAACAATGCTCCAACAATGATCGGCATTTAGGCTGCGTGCGGATTGATGAAGAGATAGGAATCTAACTGAAAATCGAAATGTGCAACTAGGGCTGCATTCCGAATTACGCATGAAGTGCGTAGACTACACAGAGAGACTACACAAATTATACATGAAGCGTATAGACTGCATGAACGCATCAGACGTATCAACTGCCTCAAGTCAAAAGAGAAGCAGTCAATGCGCTGGGAGGAGTACTAAGAATTTACGATTAGTACAATCTGAGGAATTCTTAGCACTTTCGAAGCTCGCAATAGCTAATTTGGAATGAATATTCGTATGGTACTGATCTTTAAGTGGATCGGAAATCTTTCTAAGAAGAACGAATATGGCGAAGAAAAAGTTGAAACAAATATCTTGAAAGTTGTTTATTTTATATTATAATTAGTTTATTTTACCTTAATTAATTACGAATTTTTAAATTTGGAAGTCAATTTTTTTAATGTTTGATGTTATGTTACGTTATTATGTTAAATACTTTTAACTAAGAATTAAAAATGTGTTATAAAATAATGTAATAATATATTTAATAACAATATAGTAATATAATGTAATAGTAATATACAGGGTGACCTACATAACTATGATCACGATTTTTCCGGCACTTCCGATGACCTGATAAAAATTAGTTTGAATAGAAGTTAATCAGTTTTCAATCGATTAGAAATTGCAATATTAAAAATTGCAATACTGCAAAATACTCTTTTTTAAAAAGTCAAAGTCACTCTAATTTTTTTAAATGGTACTACATATTTTTTATTTCATAATATTGTAACTGCCTAGATAACATTTATGTTGCATAAAATATCTAAAAAACATCTTTTAGATGTTTTATGTCTAAAAGACGTCTTTTAGATATTTTATGCAACATAAATATTATTATATTTTGGGTGGTGTCAAGACGAGTTCAATGACCTGTTATACTATGACTGAGATGATTTTATAGTTGTGGAATTAATGAACGGAAAAATTATTTTGCAAAAAATCATTTTATTTGTATTAAATTTTTTATATGGACTATTTTACAGAAGAAAAAAATTTTTGTATCTATTACTTTTTCACAGACATGGATTCTTGTTTTTTAGATGAAACATACAAAATAACAAATAATAAACAAAAATAGTAGCATAACAAAAAAGTAGAATAAAAAGTAGAATAACAAATTTAATGAAAGAAATTACAATAAATGTTCGAATTGTAGTCCATTTTCTTGTAGGCACAATTCTGCTCTATGTAATAAATTTCCATTAGTTGCTTCTAAATATAATGTTGTCACGGCGAATTTCTTCGCTATACGGATTCGCTGCTTTAAATGTTCCATATTTTGAATTGGTACCATGTAGATGGTACCTATTGATTGCAAATGACTCCATAGAAAAAAATCTAGTGACAAATCGGGAGATCGAGATGGTCAAAGAATTGATCCGTAAGTCCCAATCAACGTTCTCCGTATTTTGAATTTTAGATATTGAACAATAATTCGAGCGTTATGAGATGGACAATCATCTTGTTGAAAATAAATACGTTGCACAACATCATTCAGAAACACAATTGGAAATTGAGAACGAAGAAAATTAAGTAAACTTGGACTATCAAATTCTGTTCATAAAAGTAAGGTCCAATCAGATCGTATACTAGACTACACCAAATATTCACTGTAACTTTCTGTTGAAAATTATGTTTTCGGAACCAATGGGGATTATCTTTCGATCAAAATGATGATTATGATGATTAATTACACCATTATTTGAGAACATTCATCTATCCATATTCTGTAATATTTCAGGATTACTTTCGTATGTGATAACTAGCCATGCTATAAAATTTAGACGACGTTGTGAATCAGTTATACATAAATACTTTGATCATTTTGTAAGGATAACGATTCTGTTTTACCATCTTATAAACAGAACTTTTAGATAAACCAGTAGCAACTGCACGAATGGAAGTGTGCGGATTTTCTTCTAAATATGCTAAGAATATTGTCTGCTGTTGTAAATGTGATTTGTTCTTTTTCTTCTTTTCAATGTTATAAAACATTGTTGCAGACGAGTGATGTCTCTGTGGATACCTTGTGGTACAAAATTGCAACTTCATGCATTCCTTTTATATTCGAATATTAACAATATATCAACTTTCTCATTATAGGAATACATTTTCGACAAATTGAGACTGAACTATAATTTGCTCTAACAACAAATTAAAATTGAACACAAGAACTTTTGAAGCGTTCGAGTTATGATATACTACAAATTATATTGATATTTTTTTCTACATACATACTATTTATCTACATACATACATTCTACGTACATACTACATACACTGTGAACTACATTCGGGAATATCACTAATTCCGAAATGGCTACATTTGTTCTTCACGTCTGATTGTAAAGTCATCTCAAGGTCATAGTATAACAGGTCATTGAATTCTTGATATTAGTTACAATATTATGAAGTAAAAAATATATAGTGCCATTTAAAAAATTAGAATGACCTTAACTTTTTTCCTAAAAAAACGTATTTTGCAAATTTTTAATATTGCAATTTATAACCGATTGAAAACTGATTAACTTTTATCCAAACTAATTTTTGTTAGATCATCGGAAATGCCGGAAAAATCGTGATCACAATTATGTGGTGATCACATCCTGTATATAAACCATGTATTATGTGTAGTAAAAAGAAATCCATTATTTTTGCATGAAATTGAATGGAAAAATAATGGATTTCTTTTTACTACACCTAATATTATATTATATATTATTGTAATATAATAATATTTGAAATATATTTTTAATTAAATTGTTTTAATAAATAGTAGTACCTATTTTTTAAATCCGTGCTCTAATAAAATTGTATGTGTTATACATATAAAATAAATGACAAAAATCTCAACTTTTTAATATAAGTATTATGTATTCAAGATTATGTCAATTATATTGCGATGCATGAACTAGTTGTCCAATAAATAATAAAATATTTATTTGTTCTTTATCTTTATAACTAATCAGTGAATTGCAATTGTTCATTTTTAACATTATCACAGCAGTTCACTCAGCTCGCATAGGAAACTGATCCGAATTCATAAGCTTTATACGTGTTATGCACGCATTGAAAAAACGGAACGATATCGAAGCGCATCAGTATTGCAGTGTCCATGCGCTTCATCCGTAAGAATGAAATCACACGGTGCAGAAAAGGACTACAGAATAGAGAATACATCATTGAAATAATCAATTAACGCTATTCGGAATAATGCAGAATAATGTTGATTGGTTGCTGTGATGCATTTTCTATTCCACAGTCTTCTCTCTCGTATGATTTCCCTAACTCGGAAAGCACCCTAAATCTCAACTCTGCGATAAGGGATTATTTCAGTACTCATCAACGGCTGAATTTCGAAATTCATTGGAAAAAAAACTTTGATATTTATTTATTATTATTATTTCATTAGAAAAAAAGTATTGCAATCGTTCTATCCACAACTGTATAACACTGGTCGTGAAATATAATATTCGATACTGATAGCTAAGATTTAGTAGCTTATTCGAAGCTTATTTAAAACCGAGCAAATAACATACGATTTTGATCAGTGTTTTCATCACGTGGCTAAGTTATAATTTGTAGTATTCTATGTGTAAAAGTTACAAAAGTTAAATTATTAAATGAAAATAGACCAATGAGATTAAACACATATGTATAAAATACTATATTCGGTCAAGATAGTTCTTCGTGCCTAATAATATTTTTTATGGGTTTGTACAATTTTCATGAATTCAGAATGCTTGTCAGATGCAAAGTTATCTGAGGTTTGTTTTTTATTGCTGCACTTTCTGAAGTAGTACACAGTGCAATAAGTTGAAACAAATATATGTTTTTTCATTTTAACTTATTGCATCGGTTCAGAATGCAATAATAAAAAACACCTCTGGACATCGTAGTGACAACATGTACTGCACATATGTATGCATTATGCTGGCATTTTGCTTTTTTTTTATAATATTTTGTTATTTGGAATAATATTAATTATAATAATAATATGTATAATAGATAAAACATCTTTTTCAGACGAATTAAATAAACAGTATTAAAAGGAAGTCCGAATTCTAATGAGATCGCTGCTTTACCGATAAAATGCTAAATAATATATCGACATATTTTTATATACTATACTACGTCAGTGTCGTACTCACACATACTTACAAATTTTCTAACTAACTAATCTTTCGTATTAAGTATCTAAACCTAAGTACTCAACATTGTTTATGTAATCTCTAGTCCAAACTAAGATTGTTTTATATGTACGAAGTATAAAACTCGTGTATAAAGCAAACATTATTACGAATCGACATTAAAAGTTGATAACAAAATTGTAACTTTCCACCTCTTTTTCGTTTTTGGCATAAAGTCGACTGGTTTAATCGACATTATCATTTATATTTTAATTATGGAGAAGGATTTTTTAATCTGTAAAGGCAATTAGAAAAATACTTTGAAAAAATTGATAAACAGATTCTAACATTAAAGTGAAGCCCGAACTCCGACAAAGATGGGTCGATGCGCTGTTTTTCCAGCGCACCGATCTATCTTTATATACTACCACATCAATATCTCACGCAACCTATACGCACTTTCGTGTCAATTTTCGTAAGTCTCGTGACGAACGTGAATCGGGACAGACGACTCGGCTTGGATATTGTATCATCCCTAATTTTTTTGAAAATGCTGTCGTTGAAATGTTAACTGTGCTTTGGATTTAACTAGCTATGTATCTCGTTTTCGAGAACCAGGGTTAATCAAATTTAGAAGAAGAAGAAGAAGAAGTTAATTTTCGTATAACAAATTCGTCACGATCAAGCGTTCAAGGCTAATTCTAAGAATGTTATTTGTTATTTGTTTGTGCAAGCTACGTGTTTGTGAATTACTATTTCGTAAATATATTTCGTAAATATTACAAAAACTTTCATATCAAGCAAATGTTGTCACGACTTGACAGCTTGAGACGCCATGTTACACTAAGAAATGATAAAAAATATATCAATTTCGAAATTTTTGGTCTTTCTCGGCATAAACTTTATCTCATAAACACATATATTAATGCGGATACTTTAATCCTGGAAAAGAATTCTCGAATCTATGAAAAAGAAAAAGTGTTATACAAAAATTACATGATTTAGTCAGTAGTCATTCGGTTTTAGGATCCCCTTAAGTGCAGAAAATAGATTGATGAGATTAAACACACAGTGAAAAATATTCGGTCAAAATGATTTTTTTGTGGCTAATAATATTTGTGAATTTATACAATTTTCAGTTCAAACTAATTAACTATGCACCGGTCTTATTTATCGGTCTTGAAACATAATCCTAAATCGAAGCTGAGTAATAATATCACAAATTATTGCAAATAAGCAATAATTTTTAAAAAGCTGTTAACGATTTATGCCAAATGTATAAATAATTTACCTGCTTGGCAGTTTTCAGCACAGCATGCATTTTTCGATGTCTTACTTTTTGTGTACTTGGTTGCTGTAGGCTCAAATGCTGAAGTCAAAATGATAAATGGAATGTTGTAAGGTTTAAATTACTGATTTATGTAAATCACTTATTAAGTAAATGTGACTTATTTTAAAAAAAAATAGTAGTTTTAATCTGTGCACTTCTTACTGTACTTAACTCCCACAGTCCCCTTATTATTTTAATTTATTTGAAATATTGGATATCCTTATTGTTTTTATTATTTGTAAATAATTTATTATGAAAAAATATTACTCCAGATATATTTTCATTCAATATCAAGATACAGCAATGTACCGATGCGAAGATTATTTATTTATGTTTTCTGAAAAAGACGGTTTTCTATCTAAATATACTTATTACAATTAATTGTTACATGCTGATGATCGAATTGGAAGCACGCCTACAGGAGATTCGGGTTTGAATTCCGGGGTAAGATTTTTTGCGATAAATTAATTACAGTTTTTAGGATATTCGTTAGCATCCAATCATTAAGCTTTAATTCTGAGATGCTTATTTGCAACATAATATTAAATTTCTTGTCAATTTAATTTGTAATGATTACTATTCCAGCTTCTGTTTGAGATTGTGTTTGAAGAATGATAAATAATCAGTGCACAATTAACTTGAACTGGAAATTATATAAATTAATCAGAAATATTATTAGACACTGTTACGTCCTGTCATCCGTATAAGTAAAATTTTCTTTTTTTTCCCTCTCGCTATTCTACGCTATATATTTTCATTTGTTATTTGGTTTCACATAATCTATATAAAATACCTTAATTTAAACATTTTGCGTGAATATTATGTGAAAACTTATTAGGATTACATTTGGATAATCGTATTACTCTCTATCACTCCGTATCGGCGTGATGCGTGCGTTGACATGAACCCCAATCAGATCACACGCGAGTCGCGTACCGATTTTTGGAAGAGATAACTCTGTCCGGAATCGAGAAATTTATTCTCATGAATCGAAGCTTTTATCATATTGTTATCGTACATAAAAATCATTATGTTTTAATTTGATTGAGATACTTCAACTCTTGTATGCAATCGCGCGTATTGTTTGTCGAATGAATTCAAGAACTTCATTCATACAGACTAGAACTCTTGGTGTTTTGCATTCATATGTTATACTCTTCACATTTTTGTTTAATTTCACTATTTTTATCGTCATAATTACTTTATACAAGACCGAAATATGTATTAGCGCGCCAATTGCATCTTTCGCGAGGAGCCTGACGCGCTAACTAATCAAAAGTCTAGCAAAGGGGGACTCAGGCTAGGAAAACTTGAGAAATAAATCAGTTAATAACTCCTTCATTAATTTATGGAAAATTGATCTCATCTTTTGAAATTACATAAATTTAGTTGTGCCAAATTCCACCTTGATGTGATCATAAATTCTATGCCCAAATTCAGCAATGTGTTTGCTGATTCCTAAAAAACTGAGCCCCCTTTTCCTCTCGAGTCGCGAGTGCTACTTGTGCCTATATAAGCGCGACGAAAATCATCAAATCGAATATTGTGATTCATACCATGTGATTGGGATCCATGTTCGGATCAAGTTCGTTGGAAAAATCAAGCAGAATACCAAAATCGAGCAAAGAACTTGGAATATCTCGAAATATAATAAGAATTTTTGAAAAGCATATGCATATTTCTGTTTTCTTTCTCTTTTTCTTTTTCTCCTTTAATGGACTGAGTGCGTTTCGTAGAAGCTGCTCAGTCTTTCCCTTCTTGTCTCTCCTTCAAGAGGGCTGATTACATTCGTAGGAGCTACTCAGTCCTTTTTCTCCTTCAAGAAGACTGACTGCGCTTGTAGGAACTGTTGAGTCCTTTCCTTTGTGTCTTCAGTCGATTTACATTAATTTCATGACAATAATTGCAAATGATCGCGTTAGTAAACAATTTTTGTCTTTTTGTAGAATGACTCAAAGACATAATCGCTTGATAGGAGGATATGTACACTCTGTGGCGCAGTAACCACTTTATCTCCGTTTTGTGACAAACCCCGCGATTCTTCAAATTATCGCGACGATTCCCAAAAACTATTTCCGACATGCTAGTCGACAATTGGACAGTAACTCGCGTTTCAGTCGGATATAAAGTAAATAAAAATGTCATGGAAATATTCAGCGTTCTCACTTTTCTTTCAATTCACTCCTCTTCCCTTTTCTCATACATAGGTACAAAATGATGACAGGACTCTAATTGCTGAGATTAATTATAAATTTTCTTGCTCATATAATTTGCTCAAATTGATTATTGTCTTTAATCTTTAGAAACATAAATAATTAACCATCAAGTCAGATAAATGTTCTATGCTCTGATTAATTAAAACAGTGCTCGCAAAGATTTGCACATTTCGGATTCCGACGCGCTACCCCCCCATTACCGCTCGAGACTCGGCCGAGCGCTCACGTGACGCTCTAGCTCAGGATCTCTGTAACTTAACGTATACTGTATTTTACGTTATTAAAGAATATTTCTCTTGCAAAATAATTTTTATGTACTTAAAAAAATCAAATACTAAATTTTCTAAAACATTTTGTCATAATAATTCTTGCCTATCAGAAACTATTCAATAATTGTTATAAATTTACACCGAGAAGTTTCTATACAGATTTGCGAAGATTGAAATCAAGAAATACATGAATCTGGAAATTCCGTGTTTTCCATATGAAGTTTTATAAAATCTCAAGTAACGAGGATTCTATACTGTAATAACTATTTTCTTCTATAAGTGAATATAATTTTATCATTTTAATTAAATAATAATAAAAAAAGTTTTTAATATAACGCAAAAATCCTATGTATTTCTCTAAATTAAACCTGAGAATAATCTGTGTAAATTTCAAGTGAATCAATTAAGAATTGTAAAAGTTATTGTGTACACTAATTTTTAAAACCTCGTTTTGAGAAAAACGCGTTTAAAATTTTACAGAACTGATTTTTTGTTTATAAAATTATAAATCGGAAGTGTGCTTTTAGTCTGCAATGCCTGCGCCATATACTACTACAAATAGCAACATCTATCTGCCAAAATCTGTTTCTTCGAAAATTTGGAGTTTTTTTTTATCTGCGGAGCTCTGCTGCGCGAAGTCCGCTTGGAAGCAAACTCAATAGCGAAGAGGAGAGATATTGGTTTTAATTATACAGTTGAAACACCGAAAACTATTGAAATATTATTTTTAACAATATGAATAAAATATTCTTAACCATATGAATAATATTATAATTAATATAATAACACAACAATATTATAATTAATAATGAACAATAAATTAAAAAAAAAAAAATTTTCGATTTTTTTTAAACCTCAAGAGTGATGTTTCCCCTTAAACGAATAAAAGTATGTTCAACTTATTTCCTAAATTATTCTTTTTATATTTCCTTAATTTATGTTTTATCATATCTTTATGTTATCTTTATGTTTTTTTATAACTTAAAGTATCATAATTGCCTACTGCAGATAAGTAAAATATGTAAGTATATATTGTATTGCATCATATTACAATATTATTTAATTGCTTGTGCTATTTTCCGCCAAAGTGATCTTATGTGCCCGATACATGAATATCAAAAGTGTAATATGTTAATTTGTATAAATAAAGGAATGATTCTAGAATATAAATAACATTTTTTTCAATTTAATTCAATAATGAGAAGTTATTAAAAATAAATTTTAATATGGCGTCCTTTCACAAGACACTTTGCACACACGCACGCACGCACGCACGCATATATGTATATATATATATATATATATATATAAAATACATGTGCGATTGTGCGATTGTGTGTGCGTGCGTGTGCGTGCGTGCGTGCGTGCGTGCGTGCGTGTGTGTGTGTGTGTGTGTGTGTGTGTGTGTGTGTGTGTGTGTGTGTTTGTGCTTATTTAAAAAAATTGATGTGACTTTGACCTGACCTTGATGATTTTATCAATTTGATCCAAAGTGATTCTTTCACGCGAAGTGATTTCCACCCAACTTCTTCCTGCCTTGGGGCATCCGTCTTTCCACGCAAAGCGAAATCCATCTCACTTCTCCCCTTGCTTAGGAGTTCGATTTTCCACGTCAGCAGTATCCACTCACATAAAAAGTTGTTACTCTTAGGCAGGAGGATGGAGGAGTGAGAAGAAACTCGTTTCGTGTGTGGAAAGATGGACGCCGTGAGGCAGAGAGAGATGTGGAATGGATCTCGCTTAGAATGAAAAGTCATTACAAAATTATAAATTTTTTCCTTGAAAAAAATTCTCTGCTTTAAAAATAAAAATTATATAAAACATAACATTTTCAAAGAAAATTTTTGAGACAGAAAATTTCTGTCTCAAATTCATTTCATACAGCATTCATTTCATTTTATATAGCAGAACTTTTTTATTAATAACTTTTTACGAATAACAAGTGACTAAAGCCCTGTTCGATATCATTTAAGGTCATGACCTTGATCAATATAGATCAAGGTCATCGGGGTGAACTCCTTTTATATTTACCAAAATTATTGTATGATTTGTTAGTTAATTTGATAAGCTATCATATAATGTACAGAAATTCAACTGAAATTATCTGATTATGAGTTCAACATAGCCTTACAGTGCCCTATACTATATGATTTACAACTAATATCTTTGATTCCTGAACTCGATCGTTCTATGTTTCCGCGCGCAGTCTAAATGCTATGAAACATAACATAAGGAGTAAAGATAATGGTAGGCAAAATCGGTCAAAATGTGCAACCCGATTCCAGGCCTGATATAGCATGACGCGTAGCGGAGTAGACGGTATTATTGCTTCTTGCGGCGTATACTTGAAGTAGGCGAAAATGATATTGAGATCCGATCTGCTAATAATATCATCTTATAATAATATTTAAAATAATAATAATACGTTTATGTCAATTTTTTAAAACATTTTACAATTTTATGAACTATCGATTACTGTTGGAAACACAATCTTACAGAAGTCAAAATAACATCAAAAGTATAAAAAAATGCAATTTTCGACACCTTTGGGTTCAATTTTCTTAAAAAAATATGATGTGATAAAGCAATTTTATTTATGGATTCATTTTTAGTGCACAAAATATGATATCATGGTTGTGTTCCAAAATTTACTGCCAGTACTGAAACTCTATAGTTTATGTCACGTGAACTATATTGCTTCTCGACTTATAGGGTAACTCTGGTATATACGCCCTACCTAACAAAAAAATTTAATTTATTAAACGCGCAGTTTAAAGAATGCACGCGCGCACACGCACACGCACGCACGCACGCACGCACGCACGCACACACACACACACACACACACACACACACACCC
>Ga0157364_1004437_pt1 | contig 14018 bp, 4 predicted proteins | sample AttsexASBM2_FD_111476 | JGI IMG/M metagenome (GOLD analysis project Ga0157364, IMG submission 111476) | Fungus gardens microbial communities from leaf cutter ant in Ribeirão Preto, State of São Paulo, Brazil - Atta sexdens ASBM2 | ecosystem: Host-associated > Fungi > Mycelium > Unclassified ... | reverse complement strand
GAATCATACGAATGTCGTATTAGTTCAGAATAGAAGTTCGCTATGAATTTCAAAATTCAAGCAGCTGTAACTTCGTTAAAAATAAACAAAATTTAAATTACAGAAAAGTATTTTGAAGCTTAAACTTTTTACTTCCGAAAGCTCACTATGCCTTTTGAGCTACTATGAGTTTGATATTTTTTATATATTGGAAACTACGAATTAGACACATTGGAAAATTTTATTTTTTATGGATGTCACGTGCTCAAAAAAACTTGTGAATTTTCAACTAATTTTCTAACGTGAAAGTTTAAAGTTTTTCTTACAAAATTGTCTTTTTTAAATATTCCTATAGATTTTTTGTTACTCGAGTTATCGTAGATTAAATAAAAGAAGCATTTTGACTTTGATTGCTCATAATTGTTAAAAATTATCGTGTACTGCAATTCAGAAAATATTTCTAAGCTGAAACTTTGCTATGTTGTTTGGCATAATTGCCAAATTTTTTTAAAAACGTGTAAACGTAAAAATTGAAATAACGAAATTACGAACTTTCATTCTGACTTAATATTTTCGCAAGCTTTTCAGAAATTTTACGGAATGAAATAATTTATTATCTCTCGTATAAGTTACGAAAATGATTAGCAATGATTGAATTAAGATAAGAGAATTTGGTTTAACCTAATGTTGAATTTACTATAAATGTGTTATATCTGGAGCAGACTAAAATCTAGCTTTCGACATTTCATTAATCTTCTGTGAAATTAAAGCAACCGGGGCAGAATCGCGAGAATTGTTTGATGATCTACCCGTAATTTAAGGGTGGTTTCGCAACGCCGCACCCTCGCGTCTGTTACGTAATGATGGTCCTCGTTTCGTATCCTGACGCAATTGTCAGCAAGAAGCAAGCTGCATACACTTGGCTGGGTACACAAACGCCGAGATACGTGTGTATGTATTTGCATGTACGTGTATATTTCAGCTTCTCGAACGAGATCTTAATCGAGAGCCATGGACCGTTGCAGCAGAGGTAAACTCGAAGATGTCGAAACTAGACGGCACAAAGATCACGAGGAGTCGGGAGTCGTCGCAATTCGTGGCAATGATTTATTTACTCGAGTGAGTAGGGTAATGAACTGATGGAAACTTGTTAACCCGGAAACGTTCCTCACCCGAGATACGGGCGATAGCGCGTTTGCTTTCATTCGGTAAAACGTTGGCTATCGAATAGTTGTTCGCTGAATGACGCATCTGTGTCTCCTTGCGATTAACCGGGTAGGTTAATCAGAATAAAACAAATGATCGATTGTATAAAAAAAAGTCAAGTTACTACTTGACTTTTTTTTATGCAATCGATCATTTGTTTTATTCTGATTAAAATTATTATTATTAACAACATATTAATTGTTTTTTAATTTATTAATGTTTGAGAAATTATATTTAATTATTTTTTGGAAAAAGTAAGTACTAAATGAATGTTAAACGAAATAAACATGTTAAGTAACTTATTGTGACAGTATTTCTAAAAGAAAATTAAAGTTTTCATTAATATGTACTTTTTTATTGCGGATTTTTGATGGAATTGCATATTTAAAAATTTAATAAAGTAATTATTAAAAAAAAAATACATTGTTGTACAATAATGTTGAACAGCATCCATATAAAAAAATATAATTCATGTTTTTTTTGCTTCAGGAGCATAAAAATACTCCAAGTGACTATTCCCGGCTTAAAACCTTGCTTTATTCTATCAGTTCCGATCTATACGTACGGTAAAAAAACGTCTATGGAGAAATTGCACGAAGATGTCATTAACACGCAAGATGTACGAAGATGTTTAAACGCGAGTTTTTTAAATGAACATTATCAATAGCCAGTAGATAAGGAGTTAATTACGGATGCGCGCAGTGTATGGCAGGACGAAGGTGTCGTTAACACCTGGTCTGTTTGGTCAACGAAAGATACACAGGAAATGTTTTTCGTTGCTTCAGTCGTGTAAACAAGCTTTTTCTCTTCTTCGCCACGTGGACTTTTGTTGGCCGTGTCGGGATTCTATTTGCCCGTCGGCTACAAATCACCCGAGTTTTCGATCCTCGCTAATCCTTCGGTTCCAAGGGTGAGGTATCGACGAAAGGGATTTTCGTCTCCGACCGGACTGCCCTGAGCTTTCACTTCTTGTTGTGGATCTTCTGACGAGCTATCCTCCTTTTTTCTTCCCCTGTTTCCTAGGTGTCCTTACGTTTACATCCTGATAAGTAAATCCGGTAATAAATTTTTAGAACAGAATAGAAACGTCGTCGTATTGATTCTTCTTTATTTCGATTATTGATGATATTCTTGTAAAACCAATTGACTAACAATTAACTATTCAATGTAGTTGTTCAATTTAGTCACTAACTGATTGAACAATTACAGGATGACAAAAAAATTCATAAAGCTTCGTGTTTATTAAATCATTAGTAACATTTATTTAAAAAAAGCAAAATTTCTAAGTATTAGTTATACATACCTGATTAAATAGTCAAAATAAAAATTAACATTTAAAATCAAAGCCACTTTTAACTTTGATATAAGTTGAAAGTGCTTTGGGATACAAGTTGAAAATGCATCAACGACGCGCATTTTTCTACAGATAAATTCTCTTAGGTAGCCAATGAAGAGCAATCTTCAGTTCATCCACCAATGAAAATCTTTTGATGCAAACCTGAGCTTCTAAAACGGACCACAGGGAAAAATCCATCAAGTTTAAATTTGGAGTTTGCAAGCCAAGATTCATTTTGGTGTTGTGCAACTAACTTTTTTCAGCGATAATTAGCAAAGAAGAATGGCTTGCAAATTCTTCAGATTTTTTTGTCATTCTATGTATAATGACTGATATTCACTCATTTTTTTGGAATACTTGAGGTTTATAGTTTATAGCCATATTCTGATACGTCTTTGAACGAAAGAATTCATTCCCGGGATTCTTGCAGCGATAAATCGATTAGGTGAGCATAGGGTAGAAGAATAGTAAGATGACCGATGGTATGGTCGTCCAGGAGCGTAATCGGTCTGCTGGGAACCAGAAGAGACATGAAAATCGCGACGACGGATGGTAACTCTCACAAAAACGAAATCGGCGAAAATAGAGAATCGATCGATGGAGATCGACTGAACGCTCGCTCGTTTGCTCTTTCTATCTCAATCTATCTATTTGTATCTCTATTTATATCTATATCTTTATCTCTCTCGATGCACGCGAATGTGTACAGACCGAATCCCTCCGCGCGATTAAATCCCATTGGAAATGCCAGGTATTCTCCGTGCAGACCGCGGACGGCCGGTCGCTCGGGGCTTTAAATAAATAAAGAGTGACTCGCGAGAGGAGTGAATGGTGGATTCGGCGGGCCTGAGAAGGATAGTGGCAGCAGAGAGCGGAGGGGACGGACGGGGGGGTGGCCGATAGTCGGCATACGGGGATGGTTGGTGGTCGGAAGAATGGCAGATCGAGAGGGGCCGAGCCGCGTCGTGGGAGCCATGCATCAACCCCTATTACCCGCGACAGCCTAACTATTGGCTTCCCACTGGCTGTAACTGAAATCTACAGGAAACCCGTTCACCTCGTTCCCTGGGCGTCGGGCCCTGGGATGCGGCAGATTCGCGATTCCGCAGCTACGATGGGGAGAGAAGAGATTGAGACGCGTGATCCGTGCTTATCCAATTGTCGATCGAGCGATTTGAAAAATCGGAGCTATCGGAATCCAAGAGTTATTTCGTCTGCTAATACGTACGAATTAAAAATGTCTTTTGATATGCTTTTCATCGCATGCTAAACTTTTTATGTCCAAGAATCTTTGGGATCGTAAAGTTTTCATTTTCTTTCGAACGACGCAGGAGCGCGCTCGTCCTGAAAAAAAGTTTGCTGCAAAAATATCTCCATATTTATCGTTACGATCCATCAGTTTATTTTATCGTGTTTTTTGTTATCATAAAAACTTTCCCGTTCAGGATGTTGTGGAACTGTGACGATTGGTAACGGAGAAGTAACGACGAGATAAAGAGGCGATTCGCTGTCGTACAAGTTTTCCGCGCATTCGCGTGACTTCCGGCGGATAAAATCAGTTCCGTCGAGAAATCCGCCGGAAAACCGGCGGCTTTGATTGTCGGGGGATGATTATACGGTTAACTAGCGCTATATATATCGCGTGTAAAGTATTTCGCGATCGTTCCTGCCTCTGTTTCCTCGACAAAGCGTAAAACGATGCGAGCGCGTGGTTGTTATTCATTGCAGAATAACATATTTAGGGGGTAAGATTGTCGTGTTCGATTGTTAGACGCGAAACACGAATATTTCCGTTCTTATTTTCACCATCATGCACTTAAAGAAAAACGTAGTAACTACTGTATAAATGATTAATACATAGGATTGAAAAAGTTGTGTTGAATTTAATATATTTATTTTATGTGTCTCAAACGATGCAAATTAAAAATTTTAATTTAACACAAGATGAATATATTATAGTATAACACAAACATTATATAAAAATTTACATAAAATGTAAAACCTTGACACAATTTGGAAACAAAGTGTGGAAGCATATTTTCTCACTGAAATTTTAATATTAATATTTTTTTTAAATTAACACGAACATTTATCTTTTATTCACTTTTTAAAATCACATTATTTTTGTTATTTGTTCACTTACTTATAGATTGTTATTTTAATAATAAGAAACGTTAAACATCAATTTAATACAAAATATTCAAGTAATATAAAATTTCAATTTAATTATGTCAACATAATTTAACCACATTATGTAAAATTAACATTCGGATATGTTAAAAATTCACAAAAATTTTTACAAAAATTGATTTTAACTCAAGTACAAAGTTTTTTTGTTGTGTATAAGTGTTACGTTATGTAGAATTAATGTACGTAGTTGAATAAATTATTATTTTAATAATTATAAAAGAGCTTATTTCAACTATATATATTAATTCTACATATAAAACTTGTGCAATCGTCTCCTATTTACTATATCTTTTTCTCTGATCGTGAGTACATAGCGATTTATGAATCACCTGTTTGGGGAGCACGATTACCGTGTTTCGGTTAACAATCCCGCTGTTGTTGCTCATCATATCGCTTTTCCGTCGTCGCGCTGAAATGTTTATCTGACGAGCGCTCGTTAGCGCGAATATCGAATCTCTATTTGAAAATTCGTATTTAGATCTAGAGCTGACGTGTTGCACCGATTAATATCGGAGTTTCGTTAACCGGCGTCAATCCGCTCGGCTACCTGATATCGGTTTATTCGGTTCGCGGATAACCCTGAAAAATACCAAATTGTGCAGTTAAATTGAAGCTAAATTGATCGAAGGAAGAATGTATTTGTGGCACGGATATATATCTGCGAATTACATATTATGCGATTACGTTCAGTTTATTCGATCAAATTAGAGAATGTGTTCCCTTAATAAAGCCAAAGCGATTGCACACATTTACAAAAGTTTGCTTTATCCGTTTGCCTTTATTTCACACGTCGATTGCGTGATTGACCGGGCAAAGTGCGATTCGTCGTGACCTTTCTGCTGATTTCTGGCCTCGCAAATTCGTCGATTGTCGCACAGGGAAATGGGAACAGCAAGGAAGGAACTACCGGTATTTTCCTCCTGAAAACGGATCGAGCTGTACGAGTGAATTCTCTGGGGGACGAAAGTTTCTCGTGAGTGAAAAAGGTGTGGCATGCAGTTTTTTCGACGTCCGATAATTTCACGACACGACCGAGTAGGTATGTCGATATCGATACGACACAACGCGCGAATTTGGAAACGGCAATTTATCGGGTCGGAATCGACGGGGCATAATTTTGTTTGGACGAATTATTATTGCGGTCATCCGCTAACGGATGCGCGCGCACGATCAACGAATCCGATTACGTAGCAGCTGTCTCGTCTGTTAAATTGCGGTGGATGATTGATGTCGAGTGCGGACGATTGACGGGAAGATTGCCCGGAGTAAGCGCAAGAAATCGTAATGGATTATTATCGAGAGCTATTTATCGGTTATGAAAATCAAACGTGCCCGCAGCGACTCGTAATCGAGCTTTGAATTGGGCCGAGGATGTGACGAACGCATAAATGCGTAAACGATTTGTCAATACTGAATTATTCAAATATCATAACTTTGGCGGCAATGTAGATCGTCTTAGTGGCGTTCCTTAACGCGCGAAATTATCAATTTAGTTTTCGTTAATGTATTTGATGAAAGAATATCACATTGATATCTATTTGTATTAGGTAAGAAGTTCGCTTTTGAATATAAATAATAAATTATTTTGCTATAAATTTTTCTAGCGCATAAATTGTCATGTTTTTTTTTAAGTAAAAAACTAGAGTTTACTTTATAATAGTGTTTTATATTCTTAAATTTTTGGTATTGTTTCTTCTTTTCCTTCTAGTAAGAAATAAAATCGATTAAAGATCATAAGGTGTGAGTATCGAATTTTTTATTCATGGAAAGAGCCTTTTGCTGAAATATCCAAAAAATTTAGTAAATGCAAATCTGAAAATAATTTTACTTGGACTATCAAAATAATTATGTAGAATGCTCAAACTAGAATGTCAAAACTTTTTGCAGTATTGCTCCTCATGCTTGAGATTTTTACATAATTATTTTGATTATCCGATGAAATTATTTCAGATGTCGTGCTATATTTTTAGATACCTTATACGGAGAGAATTTTCTTTTAAAATTTATAAAATTTACTCTGAAAAAATATGGTATGGTTGGGTTGTCTGGAAAATTCGTGCCGATTTTGAAGGAAAATTGAAACGCAGAAGATTTAAATTTTAGTATATTGTACATTTATTAAATTATCTAGGTTAGTCGACACGAACTTTCTAGACAACCCAATAGTTGTGGTACAATACAGTATTTTAAAGATTTTTATCATGCACTTCAGTAAAATTGATCAAACTTATTTTATACTTTATCGCAGTTTTATTAATGAATGAGAGAGATTTGCATAAAAATTTTTCGAAATACAATGTTGTCCCACGACTGTCATATATTCAGGATAAATTCTAAGAAAAAATTCTCTCCGTGTAGCAAAAGTTTCTCTCCGTTCTTTCCATGGAAGTACCTTTCCAAATCATTGGCATCGTCGCGAAAATTTGAGAGAGAATTTAACGGTTTCCAGAAATAGTTGAGAAGGGATGAGGGGCCCATCAAATAGATTAAACGGGCGAGTGCCGCAGCTGTCGCACGGCATTTCGACTTCCCGATTTCGCGCGGATCCTCTTTGCGCCCCTCCGGACCGGCGCCTGAGTTAATCCTTAACGTACGTCGCGATTTCGCGATCTGCATACTGCTTACTCCCGAAGTAATTTCACCGGGGCTTAGAGAGAAGGGTGGCCTCCGGAGAAGGGCGCGAAACGGTTTGCCCGACGTATTAAGTCGTCGGCACGGCGGGATTAACGATCACTCTAACGCTCTTCGCGATTTCGTTCGCACCTACTTCTGGAGGGCTCAGGCGCACGATGTGCGTTCTTAGAACATTATTAGCGCTGTATTAGGGCGAGGTTTGTAGTTAATTCGTAGTCTCTATCGACAGCGTGATCCGCCTTCGTCCGGAGAGCGATTACGTTAGCTTCGCTTTGTGAATTTAACGCTAAACTTGATTAAGCGATAAAACTAATAACAGTAATAAAATATATACAAAGAAAATATATGGTATAGGATTAAAGGAGAAAAAGAAATAAATATATATTATATTTTTGTAATATTTAATATATTGTTTGTTAAATGTAGGTTTTAATGGTTTATAACACACACAAAGCCAATTTGTTTGGAAATTCTGATTATTTAGTTCACAATATCTGCTTGCTAGATGTATGTGTCGTATGCTGCGTATAAAGTACTTAGTGAGGCAAGCTAAGAAATACATTAGAGCAGACTGCGCCGAAGTTTGCTCTGCCTTCGTCTTTTCGCGTGCTTTTGATAATTAAGATGCTTCTAAGTACATAAAGTTATTGTCAAGTCGATAGATAGTATAAGATTGAATGAAATGTAACATCTGGATGAAGGTGATACTTTTTAAAAAAATTTATATATTTGTATCGTATAGAAATATCGTATAGAAAACAGTTATTTTTATGTTAATTGGAACAATGGTAGACTAATAATTAATAGACTAATAATTAATAATAGACATGCTCATGTCATTTTAACTTTATTTTATTTCATGCCATTTTAACTTCAGTTTATTTCATGTATATTACTTTATACTTAATATGCGTCGTTTATAAATGTAAAGGTATAGAAAGGTATAAAATTTTTTATCGTCAATTAAATTATTCATATTCTTTATTGAGTAGAAATTTTTTGAAAAGCTTGTGTGAATCAACATATTATTACATTAATACGATGTGACGTTCGTGTATAATTCCCATAATAATTTTTGTTACAGGTAAGCGCTGCCGGCCTCCTTTGACATCGTTTTCTCTGGCACACAAAGCTTTTAGTAAGTTAATTAAACTTTCCACAAGTAAAGGCGCGCGGCTGCCTTTCAGCTGCGCGGCTTTAATTTCGTTGACGTAATTAAAAATATGTATAAAACGCGGCGGACGGTCGATAATGAACGTTAAAGCGATTGTACGATACGCGGTTTAGTTTTAGGCGAGGATCAAAGCAAAATTAACTCGGATAATTTACCGAGAATTGCGGGCATTTGACGTTTCGCCATATTTCGACGATCGTGTTGAGATTTTTAAGATTTCGCATTTTCGCGGCTGCAGCAATTTTTTGAGAGCGGAAATTATTTGCGTCGTACATCGACCATGATATTTCGCTGATTGTGCTTAATTAAACAAGTATCACTGAATTTTTCTACCATTTACTATTTGCAATAAATCTATGGCATATTGCAATTTGATGAAACTAGTGCAAATAGTTGGAGCTGCCTAAAATTTTTTGTTTTATTTTTGTTTCACCGCGCTCTCCGTATTTTATAACATTTCATTTTCTATATTTGACGATAGGTATTTTAAACACGAAAGTGCAGTTTAAATGAAATGACATTTGGAAATGTAAACGTAGATAGGAAACAGTACTAGTGCGCGCGCCCTGGAGTTTATTAAAAATCGCTGAAATAAATCTGGGACGAGTGCAGCGCTCGGAAGATACAGCTTCTAATTTGAAATCTGCAAATATTTACCAAATTGGTATACGTTTTTAAATAACAGTACCGTTTTTACATAATTTTACATGACAAGCTTGATACTTCTGCACCGCGGAGAGAATGGACAAAGCGTCCTTTATGAAAGTTGCGAGCATTTACAATGACTACAGACACTCTAGTTTTAGCCTTTATAATAGCGTTCTATTGACGTCACTCCTTGTAGACGGAGATATATCTGATGTAATAGATTTTTTTCCAGAAAAATTCTTTGTGCCAGTTTATTAAAACTCAGTTATTATGCGTTCTGAAAATTCCAAGTATCTTCAGTGTTCCTGATTATTTTAACAAGCTTTCGGATCAATTAATTTAACCTTTCAATACTACACTATACCGTTTTGTCACAGATGCATTGTGTACGGTATATCCAATACAACTTTGACTGTTTATATAATTTTTACAAAAATGGACATATTGTTACAAATATTTTTTTTTTCAATCAAAACACTAGCTATTAATATAAAGGCATCAAACATATGTATGTATTTTTATTAGTGAAAAAAAGTTGTAAACAATTAAGTAAACGCAGAAGTTTCGAAAAAGACTATTTTTCGAAAAAAAAGTTGAGTATGCCATACCGGGAGTGCCATTGAAGGGTTTTTCACTATGACTGAGAATAATTGAGATGTCAATATAGAACTCAGTTTTCATATAGATCGACATATTTCACTCTCGTTTATTTGTCCCTTTGGTTTTCTCTTTAGCAGCTTTTTGTCACGATTTATGATTAGTTACGACTTTCTTCGGCAATCGTATTACTAAACATTTTCAGGCGGTAAATATATACACAGTACAAATTGCACAGTATAATTTTTTTTAAAGCAGTTACATAAAATATCTTATAAACTATTGATTTTTTTATATTTCTACTTTGATATTTTTATATATGCAGAATAATTAAAGGAATATTTTGTGATAAAATTATATAATTCTATTTAAAAAAAATAGAGATGATTTTTACATTTTTTTGGCGTTTCCTGGAACAAAAACAATGTGATTAAATTACATTTTCCTCGAAGTCATTACATCTGAAACATTTTTTTGTATTACCAATAATTTTAAAAAATTGATTGGATTGATTAAAATGTGATACGCACATCCTTATGTTTGTATATATTCTCTAAATTCTTTGGAGTGAAATCTCTGAAAGAGTCAAAATCGAGCCAATCTTGCAAAAGAATATCTCAATTTTCAATCTTTAAGAGTGAGATTTCACACTGCAGAGATGCACATTAAAAGTTTTATAGAGTATACACACATATATATATATATATATAATGAAATGTCCTTGCAAATGCCCATGCAAATCGTTCGCAAGCGTAAAATCGGTCCTGTTCAGTCCGCTTTTCAAGCTTTGATTTCATCGTGCAATCAATCCCAAAGAATCCAAACTCTCCACGTTAGATAGTAGTTCTGCCGTTTTCGTCCTGACATCAAGGACGTCAAAATGGAAGGAGGTGATTATGCTCGAATCTTTTCCTTATCTCTTCGCCCTTTCTCTGATTTTCTGTCTATGTCTTACCTCTCTGTCTCTTTGCGAAAACAGTAATCTCCGCCTCGAACAAACACTCCGAACTTGCTGAGAAGCGCTCGTCGAACGAATGGCAATGCGCGGTCCTCCTCCGCCTCTTTTCTTCACACTTACATCTTTCTCTTCGCCGACTTGAGAATCAGTGATTCGCCACCCCTGTCGTCAGCTTCACTTTCGCAGATGCACTCACGAGGCTTCTGTTTACGCGTTTCCACCCTTCTCCATCATTATTTGTCTCTGAAACTTTTTCATCTGCTCGACTCGCTGATGCTCAGTACGCGAAAGTTTCGGTTGTTTTAGCGGCCTATTGCTATAACGGGGCCGAGCTGAGTAGAGGCAACCATTTGCGACGTCGGTGCTTTATTGCTATCCATTGAACTTCTTCAGTGTACTTTTCTCGGAAAACGTTATCGTTAAGTGGCGCGCACCACGGTTGTAACTATGACAGTGCACGTTAAAAGAAACGAGTTTTTTTTTAACGGCCAATGTTTAACCTTAAACTCTGGCTATTATACTAATTACCCTCACCGGCAAGTAAGACTCGCTCAAGTATCGCTTGAGAATGTTACTACTTTCTACATCAACTTCAAAACTATATGTCTGGAAAAATCAAAGAACTCATTTAATGGAGCGAAAATCGACAGTTAGATTAGATGTTAAACCACTTTTTATTTTATCAGTGATGCGAAATATTCTGATACATTTTGTTATAGAAATACACATTTAACTTTCCAGAACTGATAAATCTGTAACTTTACTGCCTCTGGGTCTGTGATTTGTGAGATTCATTTAATTTGTATTTACTAAAAAACACTAATTTCAAATAATTAAAATGATAATTCATATAAAAGAGAATATGTACATGTATGAATACTAAGTTTGTTTTAATAACAATAATTTAAATTTGCAGATAATATAAAGAATATTTAGAGTTCTGGATTATGTAAAGTATGGTAGGACGATATTCAAGCAAATTTATCTTTAATATAGTTTATAAACTCTTTTATTACTGACGATAAATGCATTGCGATAGATTCATACGCGACAAGAATCAATAGTCGAATCCTAGATTATTGTTGCGCGATCGTCGTGTGATTTCTATTGCACAGCCTGTCATATCCTTTGATTGTGCTCGAGAAGGCTTCAAATTTTCTGAACCATGGCTTAATATCATTTGCTTGCCTATATATGTGCAGCCTATATATGTCAATCATATATGTATATGAGATTTTCACGAATATTTATTAAGTGGAATTATTCTTAATATTGTTGTGTAGCCGAAGCGGCGATGCAATCGCTACAAATGTAATTAAGTGATTACTAGACTCAACTCCGGAAGATTAATCATCACATATAAAAAGAAGTAGATATACTAAAATTGATCCAAAGTGATAAAAAAAAGCTTTATTTTGCAAGCCATATTAACTCTTTTGATCATCTCTACATAAAATCTTTTTACTTGTACAATTTTATGACTCAGAACGTAATAAAAGTTTCATAAAGTTCTATTCAGTTGATCAGTTGTGTTTGTCTCCTTAATTTGGATATTTATTCCTTTATAAAATTCTCTGGTAAAAATGTATGAATTTTCCTAGATATTCATTTTAGTATTTCTGTATTTTCATTATTAATTGTAATAATAATATTGCGTAGGAAATGGGCAATAAGATCTCCATTTAGTGATCAAAGCAATATTCCTGATAAAAATATGTGCAATTTGCGTAAACACCTGTCTAGTTATTGTCTAGTATATTGATAGATTATTATCAGTCAAAATACTGCAATCTACTTATTTTCCTGTTTTTGTTTAATAAATAGGTTCAGATTTTGCATATTTTTTATGCGCAGTAACTGTACAAGCAAAACATTACATCGTGGGATTCTAAATAATTTTACTTTTCAGATACCGGACACAAGTTGATGTAATTATTCAATAATTGCTCAAAAAATGCATACATTTTTTATCAAATGTTACTGATTATAATTGAAATTATCATATCTTTAATAACTTCATTTATCGGTTTAAAAGATTCTGATTATAAGATTGTTAACGTATTCCTCCATAATATGTTATTTGTCTTAATCAATAAAATCGACATTTTTCTTCGAAGATTGATAACAATCGAGAAATTCGCTAAATGTAATATATTTGAAATCGTTCAGATAGTACATCTTCTTAAATCTTCCTAACATACAGGCAGGTGGTCTTTCAGAGAGAACCGAATAGAATCTTGGCTCACTCGCGGGGAAGATCTAGAATCCGTTCAAGCGCATAATAAATACAAGCTCTTTTCCTCCCTCGCAATCCCCCGCGCACAGGGTCTGTTTCGTGGCGGCTGGGGGTGGAAGCTTAAGAGAGCGGTTTCGGGATCGCGGTGGCGCCTCTCAGATGGACGCGTCCGCGCGCGTGGGGTCGTTGCGGAGGAGGGCAGCGTGTCGGGGCACCGCACCGGTGAGGGAGAAAGGTGAAGGCGTGCGCGGATGAGGCAGCAGGGATGAAAGGCAAAGGGTAGAATCGAGAGGGAGAGAAAGAGAATTGGAGAGAGTAGCTCTGCCACCGCGCGGCGCGCAGACTCGATGGGTCTCGTGCAGGCTCGCGTTCTCTCGGCGTGCTCTGATACCTCATTGGTTACACACCGCCGTTCACTTGGTGGGGGCCGAGAAAGGCATGTTTGAAAGGCGCGTATACGCTGTAATCCGACTCGACGGCCGCAGCAGCGGTGGTAGCGGCGGTGGCGGCGGCGACGGCGGTGGCGGCGACGGCGGCGGTGGCGGTGGCGGCGGCGGTGGCAGCGGCAGCGGCGGTGGCGGAAGCTTACGCGGCGCCGCGCGAGAGACGCTCCTCAGTTGTGTCAAGCTAGGCGATCGAGTAGGACGCACTTTAATCGTTCCGCCTCCGAGTTACTCTCTCTCTTTCACGAACACACACACACACAACACACATACACTCACACACATTCTCTCTTCCTCTTTTTCCCTTCCTTTTTCTCTTCCTCCGTCTCTGCCACGTCTGTCTCCTACGCTAGACTCCTTCACCACCGACCGACACGTCCATACACAAGCGCGAGGCCCACAGCATAAGCGCTCGTACAACAGACGCACACACAGACAAACACACACGCGCCACCGTCACCCACAGTCAGCTTTACCTTGGTCCGCTCTTCCTTCTCTTCGTCGCGTGAGCAACTCTTTCGATTCTCTTCCGCTTTCGTTTTATCTTCCTACGCTTCAATTCGCGGAATACGCGCGCGTACGAGCATCATACGAGCCACCCTCGGTCCACATCGTCG
>Ga0157364_1004436_pt1 | contig 14018 bp, 6 predicted proteins | sample AttsexASBM2_FD_111476 | JGI IMG/M metagenome (GOLD analysis project Ga0157364, IMG submission 111476) | Fungus gardens microbial communities from leaf cutter ant in Ribeirão Preto, State of São Paulo, Brazil - Atta sexdens ASBM2 | ecosystem: Host-associated > Fungi > Mycelium > Unclassified ... | reverse complement strand
TTTATCCAAGTATACTTTTTATCAAGATGAGATTCTCTCCTGAACTGACATGGACATGAGATGTAAGAGGAGATTCTTACTTTTTGCGGCCATATCAAGATTATCGGATTACACACGTTGTTTTTAAAATTTTAATTCTTGATTTTAACTTACAAGGAAAGTTTATCTCTCCCCCTTCAATTTAAATGAGCTTTTAGTATGTTGTTTTATGGACAAAAATAAGAGATACATATTTTTTTATATGCTGAGTCACACTTTAAAGGGATGGAAACTTCCCTTGAAAAAAATCGACCTTTTTCTTTCGTACCGAATATCTTAGAAACTATAAGAGATAGAAAAAATTTTCCAGAATGAAAATTGACTTTAAAAGTACTTTATAACTAACAAAAATTTTTGAAAATTATTTATTGTATCCCCCCTACCTATTTCCATAAATTTTTTAATTTTTATATGTCGAAAATCAAAGATTACTTTACGCTGAAAGTAACGATGTGTATTAAAAAAATCTGAACTTTGTCGTGCCATTCGGGTTCGCTTCACCGTTGGATATAAATAATCCGCGATGGCGAGGATTGGGTGCAAAGACACGTTTGGAGCGATGGTACATGTTGGTGGCGAGTGGCCACGAACGAACTCTTATCTGGTGAGAGATCGACGCCGTTTGAGAATGCCGTTTTGACCGGTGCGATGGTCAACGCAGATTACATCGAACCGCGGTAATTTTTAAAAGATGGCAATATAGTGAGGGAGACGCTGTAGAAACACACAATAGTATAAAAAGTGAACACTGCGTTCAACGACGAATTCGCGACGATCGATAAACGTGCTATAAGAACATAATTACAAAGACTAGTGAGATATATTGATGCACCGATATGTGCAAATGGTACAATTGGTACGTCATCGAATCCACATTGACATCGCTCGAAGAATTCCAGAAACGTGATTAGGCGTCGTGAATCAACTTGACTGTTAACATGAACAAATTAAATCCTAATGTGACGCGGGATATTATATCGAATGTGAACAATTTTTACTATGCTTGGGGATTACTGAAGATGGCTTGGATACAGCCGAAACGTTCAGTTCTTTATTTTATATAATAGATGAAATACAATCGAAATATGTTTGTAAATGATTTACGCACTAATTACCGCGTATCCAGACTGTTAATTGCACGTTTTTTATTTTATATTTTAATTTGTTGTTAATATTTAAAAACCAATTTAAATTAGTCTTTTATAATCATTTAAATTTTGGAAGGTTTACATTTTTGAAAATCTATTTTTGAACGTGGCCCTTTTCATTTTAATGAATTTTTAAGGATATATCATCTATTTTTCAGAGTATAGATATACGGAGCTTTCTAATGCAAGTATCATAAATGTATATATTTTCGATTCTTATCACGTAATCTTCTATAAGCTACAATTCATGAAATACAGTTTTAGAAAAACTATTGAAACTAATGAATATATACCTACGGTATATACATAAAAATATATATTATATGCATATATATTAGATTTAATAGTATATATGTAACTTATAATTATATAAGTCAATAAATATTGACCACATATTACATATCTATTTCAGATGCAACAGAATGAATTCTTCTGTTTCTATGAATTCTGTTCTATGAATGTATTTAAAATAAAGAATGGGCTCCTCTATCATCCATTCTCGTGAGGACAATCATATTTTTGTTGTTCCGATTTTAACACAACTTTTAATATTTACTTTGATTACAACAGAACGAATTTTTGTATGAATATAGATTTTTTTTGTTTGCGAGAAGGAGAAAAACCTTTATATAACCTCCCGAAGGAAAACTTAATCGAATGAGGAGACATCCAGGAGCCGATCTGATTATGCAGAATTCGATAAGTGTGCATTCCTCCTATATGGAAGGACACCGGACATTATCTACCTGTTAAAAAACACCTTCTATTCAGTAGAGATCATATTGGAACTGTCTATCCCGCATTTCATTAGAGTCTCCATTTCATTAGAGTCCAAATCGTGGAGTATACGCTCCCACCTCCACATTCCAGTGTACTTAAAGCTAGAATCCTATTCTATATTATATTAAATACTACCCTATGTACATTATATATACATTTTTATACATGTCGTCAGATCCCAGCTAGGCCTAAGGTAAAAGAGCCTTTTGCCTCTTGAAGGCTTGACATTTTCACTCTGTCCTTCTTGTGCATGACAATCTCGCAGAAATCTGCGAAGACTGTCCAACACATAACGGAGCACAGCCGCTCTGACAATGGAACCGTATGTCCTGTCAAGGACATCCGTATAAATCTCGTATGCACCTTTGATTTCAAATTTCCCCACGATTTAAACAAAAGAAGCAGTAATAAAAATATTTTTCAGAATCAGTTTTTACATTAAATTACACATTAAGTCGATAATGGTTAATTAAGTAATACTTTTTTTTTTAAATATAGTTTGTAACATTTGTCATTTTTTGGCATCTGTTTCGTAATTTCTCAAAATCTGGCAAATTATACAAATTCAATTCTTTCCTTAGGTCTGCTTGAATAGTAATAATCGATGAGCGACGGACAATAAATATTCATAGAATTTTTATCGAGAACTTTAATTTGATTAAATGTTTTAACTTTTCTGTTTCTCATCTTATTAATGTCAATCCATTTGACAATGTATCATTGTATCATTGTTTGTATCATACAAGAAACAGCTTTCCTTATCAATGTGCCCGTAGTTTCTAAAGCACCGTATTTTCTGTTATTCAATGAATGCATTTCAAAATTTCACAGTTTCAAGAGCTTATTGGAATCTATCATTACAAAGTCTATTGCCTTTTTCCGACTTTATCGTGTATTTTGTTAAGTACGTGTTCAAAAATTCTAATTTTCAAAAATCAATTTTTACATTTCCCAAGCTAACTTGATAGCCTGGAATATAATCATTGATAACCTTTCCGATTTCTTGCGAGAAAGATCATACAATCTGTTCTGCATAAAGTTTTTCTACTCATTATCGAAGTAATGACATCTCTTAAAATGAAATTGTCAGTAACTGGCCGAGGATCGAACCGACATTTTCTGTAAATATTCTTTTTTTTCGTATATATACAATATGAAATATGTTTATGATTCTGATTACTTATAATCGTTTCGTACAACATTGGCGAAATATTTTCATCTGGAATTTCGCATGTCACGTATTTTCGAATAAACGCAACAACTTCTTCATCCAGCGATTTTCCTAGCACTGGAGCATCTTTTATCTAAATCATACAATGCATGTGCTGGATACCTCTACTCTGATTCCAATCGCCAGAAATAATGAATAACCTCTCCTATTGGGTTATCAAATTAATAAATAAAATCAATTATGGCTTTAAATTTTATACACAAGAATCTAGACTTACTGGATCACATTAATTCGCTAATGCTTAACTTCTGTTTATCAGGATTCATGTCTCGTAAATATTCACTCAAATCGGACCATTTCCATTCACTAAGACTCAAAGTTAAAAACCATGTCGCCGGATCATAATGCAGAATCATGCATTTGACATTATTGGAAGGTTATCGCCAAAATTGATTCGTATTTCTCAGTTTTGCAAAAATATTCATTCAATTCGATTCCAATTGTCCGTCTTTCAATTCATTCAAGTATTTACCAGCAATATATCTCTCTTGTGGGTTAGCAATCCATATACCATTATAGTTTTTCAATTGTCGGTAATTAGCATCATTGAGAAGAAAGAACAGAGTGAATCTACATTTTTTATATATTATCGCGTTCTGACAAATAAATTCGGCAAAGTTTCTATCTTCCCACATGGTATCCAGATATTTATAACGATTATCTATTGGATATCTTCAATTTTCAACATTTGATAAAGCTTGAATGCAGATTCGTTATCAATTCTTTTCGCGGGCATTGGATATATACTGATCATTAATATTCTAACTAAATCACTAAAAGTTTTTAGTGATTTGCATGAGGAAAGCCTTACATTTTAAAACGACTTGATCATTATTATCTTTGTTGTGCTGTACAGTGTTCTCAACCATCATTCTCACCATCTCGTCTATTTCATCACTATCGCTTCCGTCATGATCCGATATTCTGTTTCTTTCAGTTTATTATTTATAAGATCGTCAGACGACACTGAAAGATGAATTTTCGTGTAGTGAGGATTATGGTCTTTCAACCGTTGTAAAGTCTTATATACTTTATTAATATCCACCAAATTTTTCCAAACAACTTTAGACCTTTTAAGTATACTTCGAACGAGGATGTGCATTCAAATTTATAGGATTTTTCGGAGGACATACTTTATCCAATGTTTCTTGTAAAGGCAGAGATAAATAAAATTCTACCTTTGCAGATCATTTCTCTGTGCGGCATATGTTTGTTCGAAACACAATCCATCGTGCATTTACTTGGAAGCTGCTCATTCTTTTTTAACATTTTTTAATCAAAAAACATTGAAATCCGATAAAACATCTGGTTTTATGGCAAGATTATTCAAAATGCAAGCAGGAGGCACACGTCTCAGTGAAATTTGCTCAAACAAAGCTTACAAATGAATTCAATATCAGTATCGTGTTCTGTTATGTAGGCCATGAGATCTTTCAAAAAAGGTCTATCCACTGTTTTCCTCAATTTCTTAAGCTTAGAAACGTCTCACACATAATTTTTCGCATGAGATACAAGGAGACATATGATATCCAACAATTGCTTTTTCGCTTACTTTAACGCTTCATAATTTTGCGAGAAAATCTTTTCCTCGTCCAAATTAACATCTATTAAATTTCTTGGCTAACATTTTGCTTTATTCTTTAAATCATTAGAAATTTCAAGCAATTTATACATTATTATATTGACGAATCTCAAAGCTGAAAACAACTGACGAAATTTTTTATAATTGTTTATTAATTTATATAGATAGATATTTCTTCGAATATTTGTCACGAAAAGAAAATGAGACAAAGTATTTATCTTTGCAATATATGACTTACATAGCATTTCGGATGATGTCCTAATCTCGCATGTGAAACGGAACAATATTAAAATATTGTTGCGTTCTCATGAGAATTGGCGATGGAAGGGCCATTCTTTATTTTCAGTAATTCATACACTCCGGAATCTATAATCCAGATTTTGACAAATCATGAGTGCTTTGAGGCCAATCTTTTTGAGATACAGCATAACGCTGATTTCTGCACGTTGTCATATGACTGCAGATACAGCAATGTATACGTTGTTGTTTTGCTTATCTTGGGCCGCAGAGATGATGTCAATTTTTCCTGTCCTTGACAGGACATTGACTCCATTGTCGGAGCGGCTATGTGCTCTGTATGTGTATTGAATGGCCTTCGCGGATTTCTGCGAAGCTGTCATGCATAAGAAGGAGCAGGCCGACTGTGAGCGTCAGGCTTGCAAAGAGCTCTTTTAGCTCGGGCCTATCTGAAGTCTAATGACAATCATGTAAAAATATATATATAATGTACATATTTAGGATAGTATTTAATATAATATAATTTAATATAATATAAGGATTCTAGCTTTAAATAATATATTGGACCATGGAGGTGGGAGCATATACTCTACAACTTGAGTGTATCTTCATGAATTCGATCACGATGGCATTGTTTTTATCTTTCATCAAGCTCGGATCTTTTCTATTTGCGAGCGGAATATCATACACATTGTCGGCCGCGTAATCACTAGTGTCAAATTGAATATCGCTTTTCATAGTACCGTAGACATTGTTGCATTTGATAAATAAGACTATTCGTATTAGTGTACATAATTCTGCATTTATCATGTATTCGTAGTGAAATTCATATAAATATGTTTTAGATATGTCGATGATACCCACACATACCCACATATATCGATTTGTTGAACTTCGCTTCGAATGTCTATATTTTTATCGATCTAGTTCTCGGAAAAAACGCTTCTATCATGGAAGTTTGATTTCGCGATCATATCTTCTGTTCTAATGCGTTATAAGTTGTACGTTGACATAGCACATTTTTCATGATCTTGCCGAAAACCATTATTCATCAGTTTATATAAATTTTTTCGAACTCATTCTTTGCTAAAGTTCTAAATTTTATGTTGAGTTTAATCACGAAGCCATGTAAATTGCGCGAATATACGATGGATCTTTGTGTGGAGACTGTGATGAGTATATTACTGCAGATTGCGATAATCTATGACATAACTCTTCTATAATGTAGCGAAAAGTTTGCCTTCTCGCTTACTAAGTGATTCTCGTAAATCGGACAAAACGACAAATTATAATTTGTGTCATGGAGATGTTGCGGATACTTTAATTTCATCTCGAGAACATAATCCATCAATGTCATGATCTGATGTGTAACGTTAAAATTGTCTACGTCGTCGAGCCATCGAAAATTGGTTGACACATTATCCAATCGTACATTGTTAAAATATATCAGATACATCGATGATTTTGATAGATCGCATGTATGTACGATTGTATTTGTTATTGGCGTATGTATCTGTGTGAATATCAGCTCAAACTTTCGTTTATATCACGTTCAATGAATATGACCATGTCGATGTTCATAAAAAGTTCAAATTTTTGGTCGGAATACTTGAATCGTGTCCCACGTAAAACCCGATATGTATAACATTCCGGGATCGAATCTATAATTAACGATGAAACTCGCGGAAGTTTTCAAAGACCTCGCCCAATAACAAAATGTTTGTTTTTAAATATCGCTATATTCACTGGTTCGAATGGAGAATCGCTGTCACATGATATCGGTATGTGCATAATCATTCTCGGATATCGTGTCGTTCGTTAATGAACTACAAAACAATTCGCAAGACGACAAGCATAATTCGTCCAATTTTTCGTTGCAATACGGAAAAACTCCTTTTTGTGTCAAAAGATTAAAATTTTCTTGTGACAAATTACAAAATTCTCGTAGCAGTATCCGTAGCTTATTCTTGCTGAGAAAAACAATTTGTCCAAACTTGAGATGAGAAATTTATATGAATTTATATAAAGTATAATTATACGCAATTTTTTTGATTCGTTTTTGTTTCAATTTTTATCAATTATCAATTTTTTTGATGACGAAATGCGCGTTAAGTCAGATAAATTATAGAAAATTGGTATGCAACGTGAATCTCTGTAATTTAAATTGCAATTTGAGTATGTGGAACCTCTCTATTGCCCAATCAAGTGATAATGATCGCATATCGTCTGGCGCGATCGATTTTTCGCACACGTGGCAGTGCATAGCTTAAATTTTTCCCAGTCATCTCGCGTGAAATCTTCCATGGCTACATTCGTCGAAATTATAGACACTGTGCGTTAGAGTTCTTTAGCAAATCACACTATACAATCCTTATCCAAACGAAACCGATACTTCGATGACGAGTCATCATATGAGCAATGCACGTAGTGCTGAATACCTTGTACCGTTGATAAAGCAGGCAGACATTAGCGAGTCCTTTTCTATCTTCTCCAAGGTACATTTCAAATCTGTGAACACAATAAATGGGATGCGTTCCTTTCTGCAGTGGTTGTTGAAGTGAGAGCTTATTTTTATTAAATATACACCTGTCACAAAAGTTTTTCTTGTTCTTCTTCTCATTTATTTGCGAACCTACAAAGCGGAACAGATCCTTGATTTATGCAAAACACATTGTGTTATCGTTGCATGGATCCTGCATGTGCAAAAGAGTGCCCCTTTTTCAATCGATAAGTTGTAACGGAAGAATTTCGTTTTTTCTCGATGATGTAGAACATTGATAGAGACGTTGAGATTTTTAAATCTCTTAATTTGACTCAGTGTCATAAGAAACTGAATTTCTTGAAGATTTAATACTGTCGTATAATGAGGATACGAGGATTCCCAGGATTTGTGTTACTTTTAGCCGGATATAGAACAGTTACCATTGACCGCATGATGCGTGCGTTGCCTAAAGATTGCACATTAATCATTAATCTGCTCTTTTTATTTTAATTTCTCGCAGTAACTCGATGTGGCATCCCGCAATGGATTATATTATTTACGTTTACGGTCAAATTTAGAATATACAATAGTTCACCCGTTATCGTGTTTCTGAAATTCCTCTGGCGATGATATCAGAATAGGCTCGATAATATGCGACGTGTACCACTCTTCTAAATCAGATGAATGAAAGAGTTCACAATTTTTTGTATTAACACTTTTATTTAACACACCTGAATATGAATTCACCATTAAGCGCGATGTTTATTTTAAGGTTATCATGTCTCTACAAACGTATCATATGCTTAAGCACTCTCGCATCTTCAAGGAATTGGCGAGGTTCGATATGTCCAAATTTATCACCGGTTAGTATATGGCTTTCAAATGCCATTTCAATTTCACGTCATCGGAGTTCCTCGCTGTACTCGGCATCCATTTGCATGAATCTTCCGCGCACCGAATTCTTTAAACTTTCAAGCCGCGATACGAGCGATCAGTGATTGTCTATTACCGATAATCCTGGACGATTAATATGATTCTGCTCTTCCAAAGATTCGATGAAATTATCATAACGTTGTTCTTATGCAAGAAACTCTTCTCGCATGTTCAATCGAATGGCTTGCGTCATCAAATCACGCTCTGTTCGCTCCATATTAAAATATACTCTTTTCATAATTTTTCCGCTAAAAACTTTGAGGAAAATTAAGAACTCTAATATAGTAATCTCAAAAAACAATTTCGAACTCAACTACTGACTCTGTATATCTTTTTCGTCTTATATAGCATGGGAGTTGGCATTATTTGATATGTTGCAAGTTCTAATATGTTTCCGAAGGTAATTTTATCGCAGTTATGAAGTCAAAAATATTTTGAAAAGAGAACATGGGAACAGACATGCTTTATTATCGATGGCACTTTATTATGATTCTTTAGATAAAAAAAAGATTCGATATCGTTAAAGTTATTCTTACTACATGTGTCATTGCATTGTTTAACGTAACTTTAACGGCAGTTATATTGAAAATTAACTCGTATATTTTTTTAAGATAAAGTAAAATTTCTACATTTAATACATTATCTAAAAATTCTTTTTTCTTTGAAAAAGATAATAGGAACAGATTTATTGTCGCCGGCGCCAATCTCTTAGATAAAAAAAAGATTTAATATTGTTAGAGTGCATTCTTCATTCATAGTATTAAGTATCCTTCAACCATGTTGTGATCATTGTTCTTCGAAGTATAATATGTATAAAAAAATATCTCCATTTTTTTGAAATGTGTACAGGAACATGGATGATACTTCTTTATGAAAGAAGTATTATTCGTGTCTTCAATCATGTTGTTTATGTTGGATCTCGAACATTGCATTATGAGTATACGAGTCACTGGATAGTGCAGGACGCAAAAGTTAATGAAAAATTTCGGCAATTTATGACTATTATATTCGCCAAAATTCCACTATTAATAAATGTGATGCGTTAAAAAAATTGTGTGAAATTTATGATGAAGTAGTAAAGTATATAGTATAACGCTATTGATAAAATTATATACTCTACAAATTGTAAACATCATTTTTAAAGTAAGAAATAAATTAAAATTTTCGTAAAAAGTTTCGTAAAAAGAAATGTATAATATAATACTTAAATATAATACTTAAATATAATACTTAAATATAATACTTAAATATATTACTCTACTTTTAATGTCTCTACTTTCTCTACTTCTTTCTCTATCTTACTTTACTTCTAAAATTATTTCAGACTCCTTTCTCTTTGCCTCTATTCAGCGATTTAAAATTAGTGTGATAAGAAGGTGCTCGATTTTTCTTCAAATAACTAAATCAAATTATTAAAATAAAAATTGAATAATAAAAAATTATAATAAAAAATTATAATCTTTTTTTTTCTCTACAATCTTAAAAATTTCGCTCCCTTCTATTATCTGATTGTCATATTACTTCGAAACTTGTATATTCCTATTCGCGTTTTCCTTATCGCGAGTGGAAACGAGTTTTTTTCCCTTTCTTTGTAATTAAGAATCGATCAATAATGCTAGCTGTTCAGTAGTAGTATGTATATAGTTCAATAACAGTTCGAGTTACTCAATAATAATTTTAATAATGAATCGATAATTAGGAATGCTTGGTTATTTGCGTGCCTGCGTGCATGCGTGCGTGTGCGCTACTTATCGAGAACGAGGTTTTCCGACACCTGATTTACCGATAGCGGCGCGACTAATACATGTTAAGTTTTATATAAATACATATATGTAAATAACAGAGATAGACTCGGATCTTATTTTTTAATTTAATAGACTTTAACTCGATTCACTACTGTAGCATTTCGATTTTAATTTTTCATTTAGTATTTTCTTCAAGAAGTAATTTTTGACCGTGAATTAAAGCTGTCATTACTTGGGTTGCAATAAGAAGATCTCCAATAAAAATATCATTGAAGAATAACTAAAAACTATCATTAGTTGGATAAATATCGACAATAGGAGACCCATATGTTGTCAAGGTCATGGCTCTGAGTTCCTTCCAACAAAAGACCTCGCATTAATTTTATATAAAATTGGATCTCGGTGAAATCAAATAATTTTCTTATATATTATAGCTTATAACTTGCTAAAACAAAACATAGTTTTAGCGCAAAAAAATGAACAGTTTTCGTGTTTGATTCACCTACAGTTGCTGACATATCTCTATAAAATACCATATTTATTACCATATCTACTATAAAATACTCAATAACTTCTAAATGGTTGACTTAAAAGATAAAATTATAATGTTTTGAAAAGGTCTATAAAGACTATAAGACAAGGACTATAAGAAAATGAAAGAAAAAATGGGGAGAGGGTCTCACTTAAAAAATCCAAGATGATTTTGTCCTATTTTGGCGACATCACCCAAGTCAAACTAAGCCATTGGCTATATATAGCCTTTTTAAATTCTAAAAGTTTTATCTAAAACATTTCTTTTGTAAAATTTATGGTATTTTAGATATTTTGCTGTCTCGGAACATTTTATGTTCCTCATATGATTATATATAGTGCCACATATAATTATATCTCACATACAATTACATACTTTTATATATAACCAGGATATATATGTACATATGTAGAACAATACTTTGTTATAAAATACGTAATGTACAATAATTTCGTATCGTAATTCAGGATCAACGATATGGATATGGAATCTGGTCCTGTGTGTGCGTGCGTATGCGATATGCAATTATATTATTTAATAAAAAATTAATTGTTTCTCAATTATTTATTAAATTATTTTTATCATTTTTGGTAATTACATATTCCGTATCAAAGTATCGTTTTATACATGTGTACATTTTGGCATTACACATCTTCCTCCATTCATAATCCTCCGAAAGGATGTGGTGACTTCTATCATATGCCTGTGGTGCACACGCTGATTATACACAATATCATAAGGGACATATAGTTTAATATCGATTCCGAATGATTTTGTTTATAGAAGTGCACATGGCAAGGGTACTCTCAGTGGTTTGTTATTGCCTGCAGAGATAAGCAAAGAACGTAAATTTTATGATTCTGCCTGGGATCTCTGGCATAGGCAGTCTCGTACGCTGCGTCTAGCTACGCCACGTTCGCGCTATATGCCATGCTCGCGCTTTATACATAATAATTATATGTGGGATATAACTATATATATATATATGAAACACTATATAAGAAACATAAAATATTTCGAGACGGCAAAATATTTTAAAAACTATAAGTTTTATAAAAAAAATATTTTAGATAAAAATTATAGACTTTAAAAAGGCCTAATAGCTGGTTTCATCAGTTTGACTGTGAGCATCGCCAAGGTAGAACAAAGTTATCTATCGGATTTTTTAAAATAAGATCTCCTACTTTTTCTTTCGTTTTCTTATAAGTTCTTGTTGAGACTTTTTTAAAATATTAATTTTATCCGTTTTAGATCAGCCATTTAAAAGTTATTGAATATTTTATAGTGAAATGTATGTGCGATTGTAGGTGAATCGAACACAAAAATTGTTTATTTTTTTGCGATAAAACATATTTTATTTAGTAGATCATAAGCTATAACATATTAGTAAACCATTTAATTTCATCGGAATTCAATTTTATACAGGATTAGTGCGGAGTCCTTTTAACCGTCACTTTTCCTTCATTAAAAAGTTATTAATAAAAGAAGTTTGAAAAATGATATCTCTTTTCTACTATATCAAACAGAAATTTTCTGCTTTGAAATTTTTTTTACGATTTTTCACGCGAAGCGACTCCTATCCCAGATCCTTCTCCCCCCCTGCTTGGAGGCACACTATTTTTACGCGATGCGCTCCTACCTTCTCCCCTGCTTAGGGACATACGATTTTCACACCAAGCGACTTTCGAAGTCATGATCCTGAGTCTGGTCTGTAACAGGACTTTAAAAGCCATCATATGTCAAAGTTAAGGTCATCGAAGCTGGACCCCTTATTATCAATATTTACCATTATTTGTTGGACACCTAGGATTTATTCGAGAAGCACATATGTTTTAATTAAGAATATTTAAGAGAGTATTTTTTTTTTTAAAAATCGATAGAAATCCGATAGAATTTTCCTCGATTTTATTTATCCAGAATATTAAGACTTCTATAAAGTTTATATAGAGTTTTTTATATCATGTTGTTTGTCATGTTGCATCTCTTTAAAACATGACATTCGCTTAGTAGTTATTAGTTATTGCGATAAGTATTGTCGTAATCTCGGTGATCTAATTGATATAACGCTCGTTTCCGAAAAGTCGGGAATTTCAGGTTTAAATCTTAGAGTCCATGAAGAAATATTTTTCGTAATAAAATTATTTGCATATATATAAGTTTTCATTAACATGTAATTGTGTTAATATTCTTATAAAAATGTATTTTATTTGTATAAAAAATTATTAAATTGCTTGTTAATTTAATAGGCTACCCCTCTGGTGTTGCTCAGAATTGCGTTTTAAGAAAAAAAAAATTTGGCACGCAGATTGTATAATCAGATGTGAATGTAAATTTACGCAGAAATATTTGTCCAAGCAGACATTTGTCCAAACAGATCATTGTAATATTAAAATGATATTAAAACACTCCAAATGACTCCAAAGTAATATTTTAGAGTCATTTTGAAGTCATTTTAATGTCATTTTAATGTTACTGTCACTTGTTATTTTATTTGGATATAAATTGAAATCTACTCTGACCGAATATAAATATGAGAAGTACCACTTGATGGTCAAAGTTAGATGTTCAATTGATATGTATTCTTCTAAAATAAATTTATCTTAAAAATGATTTTGCCCATTACTATCGGATTTTGAACAAAATTCATCTGAAATATTATATAATAATCCTTCCAAATTTAATTATATTCATTATATTCATTTTAAATTACATTCATTTCATTCAATTACATTCATTTTAAATTTATTTATTTAGGTGATTTACACACATAAATGGTTTTATTTACAATCTTATTTTTATTCATACCATATATATTCGCCTTTTATTGCGTAACTCTCTATATATATATTGATTATTGAATATTGCTAAGTCCTCAAGACTTAAGACTTCATATGAATGCTAGAAATTGGGATTCGACTTTCAGCCGTGTTTTTCGAAAATTTTTTACATATTTTTTTAAAGATGTATGTAATTAAATTTGGAAGAGAAACATTATTTCAGACGGATTGCGTTGATAATCCGATAATAATGCGCGCGCTGTAAAATTTCTGAGATAAATTCATTAAAAAAAAAAAAAATGTGTAATGTAGGTATTAGTTTGACCATCAAGTGTTTCTCGTACTTAGGTAATGTACTCATATATTAGATGTACAAAAAAGTTCTGAGCTTTAGATTTGATACAACTGAAATAATTTAAATTTTATATATTTTCCCGCCTTTTTGTGGTTTTAAAGCGTTAACATTTGGCCTTCTAAAATGCCATATGGTTTGACGTTTGATGCACATAACCTCAAAAATCAGTAGTGTTCA
>Ga0157364_1004435_pt1 | contig 14018 bp, 4 predicted proteins | sample AttsexASBM2_FD_111476 | JGI IMG/M metagenome (GOLD analysis project Ga0157364, IMG submission 111476) | Fungus gardens microbial communities from leaf cutter ant in Ribeirão Preto, State of São Paulo, Brazil - Atta sexdens ASBM2 | ecosystem: Host-associated > Fungi > Mycelium > Unclassified ... | reverse complement strand
TCTAGATCTTTCCACTATGTTCTAGGCTTATGATGTCACATCATGTGACATGTCATGTGACTGCGATGTCACGTGCCTCTTCATCATCACTAAAAAGAAAAAGAAAAAGAAATTCAAAAGAAATATAAAATCAAGAAAAAAAAGAAAAAGAAAAATGTTAGTGTCCAAAGTGTTCCATAACAAAAATAGATATACACAAACTAATAACTAGAGGTATATAAAGTAAACTACTCTATAGTAGGAACTCTATTGAATTCTCTTGTATCACTCAATACATGAGTTACTCTTTTTGTTACAACTTAAAGACTTTAGAGTTAATCAATGAATAAAACCTTGTATTAGAGTTAACATAAGAGAACTCAATAGAGAACTCTGTACAGGATTGTCTACCTTATATACTAAAACCTCATGGTTCATGCTACTACTACTTTAGCCTACCATAAATGACCATGTGTTTGTCTTAAGGTTAATATATGTTAAATATACTATATAACATATGATGTTATCTTTCTAGAACCTTCTATATCCTTTCCTTGCTATTACATGACTTGTGACCTGTTACTGTGACCATGTCATGTAACATGTGACAGTGTGACAGTTATGTCACACTAAACCCTAACCCAAGTTCTCAGAGTAGAAACTAAAGGAAAAGAAAAGAAAAGAAGAAGAAAATAAAATAAAAAGAAAATTAAAAGAAACTTGAGTTCAAACTTTGTAAGTTTGACACTTTTGTTCCAACATTTGGACTTAAGTTTATAATATACATAGTATTTTTAGTTCAACTTCTTTGAGAGTCACTTCAATTAGATATTCTTTACTTCTAGTCATATATTGTCTTTTTTGTTATATTACTTCTTTATTGTTTTCTTTGATCTTTTCATAGATAATTTTACTATTTTCCAATATCTTTATAGTTTCTCAAAGAAAGTCTCTAGTTTTGATATTTTTATTTTTATTATTAGATCTCTTTTTTATAGGCATCTTCCAAAATTGATTTTGAATAGTATGTATTCTATAGTTAAGTGTTTCTTATCATTATATTGGAATTCTACTGCCAATAACTATACTCTCTAGTTATTTTGTTAGTAGTTAATAATTTCATAGGAATGCTTCAACTTCTTGATTAATTCTTTCCATTTGGCTATCTGTTTAAGAGTAGTATGCTATTTACAATATTTTTGTTTCTAATGTCTTACATATGAATTATGAGACAAACTGAAATTCTTTGTTACTAAGAATATTTTTTGAGACTCTATACATTTTCTGTAAGAAGACTAACCACTTTGTCAAAACACTGTTAATATATACAGCAGTTTTTTCCTTCTCCTACATACAAACATCAAACATTGTTATAAATTCTATGGAGCTTGTCAAGTCTTCACCACTACCACCATCTTGAATTGTCTTTGGGTACTGCCTACAAGATGATTATGCTCCCTTTTCTCTAACTATAGTTTAATAAGCTTACAGCTATCCAATCAAAATTCTAGACCACTCTATTTAAGTTTGTAACTACTTAATGTTGTTATTCCTAGGTTAGGTTAGCAATGTTCTTTCTGATGTTCTGCTTGATTAGTATGGACTGTTTAGATACTTAGAGTAGCTGTTATCTTTAGAAAACTTCATTCTGTTCTCTTAGGACCTCTCTGGAGATGAATTGTATATCTAATTACTGTAATTAATAAACTTAAGATTTTCTCTAATAATACTACTATTATTATCATCTTGAGTCTAACTATTTTTGTGAGTTGATTTACTATAACTACTATAACATCCTTGTTAATATAAGAAGTAGTCTATAAGAAAATTATAAAATTCTAAAACAAAAATATTACTGATGCATGTTATTAAACATTCAGACTTCTCCATCTCTTTCAGGCCACTAAACATAAAAACCATTGTTAAGTATTAGAGTAACCAAGCAAAGTTCACAGTGATGTATAGACTTTATGATCTTCAGGAAAACCTAAGAAAATAGGATAAGGTTTTCCAAAGATAGCTACTATCCTAAATACTATATGATCAATTGCAATCTAGTAGAACAATACTAAGCTAATATAAGAATAATGGTATATAGATGGTCAGGAATCTAAGTCAAAGTATATTACTCAAAAAGACAGGATATATTTGATGGTAATTGAGGGATATCAAGTAATGATCTAAGAAGTCTTCCAAGGTAGTAGTGTGTAAACATGGGGTTTAGGTTAGTAATACATGGTCTATTTCTTTCATTAGTATAATCCTTCTTATTCTGAATTTAAATGAAATATTCTGGTTTTGTATTTTGCATTCATTTGTATATCTTATAAACTGTATTGTATCTTTATTCCAATTAACTTCTAAGTTGTGTTTGACTAACCAATCATATCCTAATAACATGTCCATGTATTAGATGTAGTTTATATCTTAGGAACTAAGATCTATAGCAGACTCTCAAAAGGCAGATGAATGTTGTACTTATATAGAATACATAGAATATAGATAACAAACAACCTTTGGCTTTAGCTTATATGCTGTATCTCTACTTTTTATATGAGTTACATATTTTCAAGGGTATACTTAGAGAGGTTGAAAAGAGTTATTCCATTTGAAGAGTAGGAAAATATGTCACTGTAAATACTAGAAAAAAGTTTGAGTTTTAGTTAATTTTCAAGATAAGAATAAAAAGTATAATTATAAGACTTATATATCAAGTACTCTGTCTAAAATAGTATTTATGATATAGAGACTATAAGTAATTTATTCTGGGTCTAGTGATCCTTAGATATTGGAATAGAGTTCCATAAAATTGCTAGAAAGTCCAGTAAGGATGTTTAAGAAGTGATTAATATAGAATGAATAGAATTAATCTATACTGGATAATGATTGGGAGTGCAAATAAAAATATAGGCATTATCTATGAGTTTGAATAGATGCAACTGGATCAGAATATGACAAGTAGTGCTATTTTGATCTATTCTTTTACCAGTTATTTAGCTACACTAGTGTGAATATATTCTGAGTTAACTAGTGCCTTGAGCTATAATTATTTTCTATTTAATATTTTTATATATTATTATGTACAAAGATTTATTGTGCTATGTCTACTTTAAACCTTCAACTGTTAGGAAGCAATTTTCACTTGATAGATAGATTCACAAATATTGTATGAAAGACAGATTGATTGAGAATACTTATCTAAAAGTGGAAAACAAGTAATTTAGAAAGTGGTATAATATAGATAATAACCTTGGCTTTAACTTTGAATATTGTACATAGCTTATTCATTGTATGGTTTTAATTTATGAAGATAAGGGAGAGTAAGGTTTTGGGAACAAGAAAGGATGATTGTGGTACTTAATCCAAGTTATTTTTCAGACTAGGGACTATATGGTATATCTATCAGCCTTAAAATATAGATACTGAATTCTAAAAATAAGTAATGCTCTAAGTTTGTCAGTTGCCAAGGACATTGTCATTAGAAAGTCTATAGAGTTTGCTATATAATAGAGAGGGTTTATCTATAAAGTGATCAATGATTGAAATAGAGAGGTAATCTGTTCCAGAAGAGAAAACTTAGTTTAGATATATATTAGTTGTTATCTAAGACAGATAGTAGATATTGCTAGATTAGTATATAACATAGATAGATATTTTAGTATTATTTTGATAATGTTATTTTTTAACATTTTTCTTTAGTAAAAATATAGCATGTATATTATCTGTTTTAGCCTTTATAACTAATGCTTCAAATTTAATTATGATGAAATTAGCAATATTCTTTTTTTCTGTTTAAATGTTTCAATTCTTTATTTGGCATCTGCTAATTTGATCTTGTCACTAAATAATATCTTAATTTCTTTGATAAATCTTGGATGTTATTATATGCTTTCTCTTAGTTAGACCAATACTATGATAATCTTGTCATCTACTATTATAACCCTATTACTTTTTAGAAATAATTGCATGCTCTTCTACTAATCTTTGAATTTTGTCCAGTCTTTATCAAACCACTCTAGATCTAAAACTGTTAGGATAACTAAGATAAAGGTGTAAATTCAAACTCTAGAAGAATTCTAGAAGAATAGAATAAGATCTCTTGAAGGTAGTAACTATTCTAAACACTCTAGAATATATTCCAATCTGGTATAATAATGCTAATATAACCAAGGAATAATCTTTTCTAGGTAGTCAGGAAATCTAATAAAAGTATCTAAAATATTAGCTAAAAAAGGCAAGGTTATTATACACAAATTATAAGAATAGCATGCTATAGATATATTCTGATATTATTTTTCTAGACTTATGATGTCATATTATGTGACATGTCATGTGATTGCAATTATATGCTTCTTTATTGACTAAGAAAGAAACAAAAAGTAAATCAAATAAAATTAAGAAAAATAAATGAAATAAAATAAAAATCAGAATAAAATATAAGAGTTTAAGTATACTATAACACTTTGTTTGTTTATATAACCATAGGGGTTAGACCATAAATAAAGTAATTTCAACTCTAAGTAGATAGTAGAGTTTCTTAGTGAAAAATATTACAAACTATAGTTCTTTGTCTGAGACAATATAAGTAAAGAGGCCATAACACTTTTATATATGGTATAAGAAGAGTCTTACTGTACTTTCATTTGAGATAAATAACTTTGAGGTGTTAGTAATCTTGAAGATGCTTATCAAAATTCTCTAAAAGTCATGAATACTGATTGCAAGTCATAGAGGAAGCCTGTTTTCCTACTTAGAATATCTGGTAAGAGGTTTACATAAGGCAAACAAATAGGTATATCAGATGGATTATTATAATCTTTAGTATATTCTTCTACCTAGTTTATTTATTATGCTATCAATATTATTTAAGTCTATAGATTTTAGCTGTTAATAAGTCTCTATGTCCTTCAAGCTGTTTAAGTCCTTTATTGATTCCTCTCATTACTCAGCAGTTAATTGCTAGATGTCTAGCCTTACTGAACACTTATGAACTATATGGTTGGGATCTCTACAATGATAATATTCTCTAGTTAGTGTGGGATGAAAGTATTTACTTTTATGGAGACATCTGGAGGAAGTACTAGTACTGGTTAATGTTGGGATACAGAAGAGATAAAGACTAATTGACAAGAAGCAGAAATAATGAAAAAACTCTAGTTGAGTAGAATATGGAGATTATTTATTTATTGAGCTGAATAGCTTCATTGGCTTGCTATACTTAGTCTATACAACATACAACCTCAAACTATATAGTTATATTGGTATTTTCAGGTCATCTTATAGGTAGAGTTATAATTTGGTTTTGAATTGTTGACTTAAGATCTTGTTAGAATTTGACCACTATAGTTCTTGGATTAGTATAGCTAGCTTTAGAAATTAATTTTGGAACTTATATAAATAATCCTCCACTATATGACTTCCCTGGTAATAGACTGTTCCTTAAGCTAGTTGACTGTTTTGGTGGTAGTATTGATGGAGAAAAGTATTCTCTAAATAGTTACTCAAACTCTAGCCACTATATAACAACTAATATTATGATGTTAAATGTGCACACAAACTTAAAAGTAGGACTAGCTCAGCTTTATCATTTTTTTATTGGAGTTTTACAAGAGAGACTTGATAAAGTGTCTTTAATACAATATATACTATTTATATTCATATTAAACTACAATATTCTATACCCTTTAATATAACCAATCTTAAAATCCATGTAGTATTCATAAGTCTAACATGCCCATACCATAAAGATGCTATATCATAGCTATACACCTGACATCATAATTTTAGTACTTTCTGCAATCTTTTGTCACATATGATTATATAAAACTAAAACTAAATTAAAAGAAATTGAATTAAGTCTAGAGATCTGGTGATATATTATGATAGCTAGAATGCAATGGGAAAAGTTCTTGTAGTTGATTCTTCACAGAAGACATTCTTAGACTATTTTGAAATATAGCCATCCCTGAAAACAGATACTTAAGAGAGCATAACTTATTTAAAGGTTCCCTACAAGATTCATAAGAGAGGATACATTGAGTTTATAATAGTATGAGACAGTTCTAAGTAGTGGGAGGTTGATGGGAGAGTAAAGTCTAGAAGTTAGAGAGAAAGAAAGTATACTTATAAATGTAAGAGCAAATTTTGATTATTAAAGTTTGCAAGTCACAAAGTTAACTTACAAGACTGGTAAGAATGTTACTAGTTAAAACTCCAAGATATACTAGCACTTGGCTACTTTCCATAAATGGTATTGCAAAAGACTTAATGTCTTATTTATGTTAATAAAGTTTCTTAGTTATTCTATGGGAGCAGATATTTTTTGGAAAGCAAGAAAAGACAAGAAAGGTTAAAACATAAGAATAGATGATTTGGAATCATCAGACCAAAATGTTTTGAGATCTCAGAGAAAGAAATTCTATTCTGTTATTAGGATAACTGAGATAAAAACATAGAGTTTGTACTTCAAGCTTTAGAAGAACTTCTCTCATTCACACCTTATCCAATGAATAAGTGTGTCTAAATGATCAGAAATTCTAATATAAACATTTAAAATATTAGCTAAAAAAGATAAGGGCTTTATAGATGATGACAAATAGCATAAGACAATGATTATTTAAATGATAGTACTTGGTGGGATTTAAGAGTAAAAGTAGCAGAGTTGACTTAATAAACTCTACAGGCTTGACAGCAATGTTTGAGATTTGTAGTCTAGAAGAAATAGAGAACTCTATAGAGTTAATAACAGATATTAGCAATGTTTAGATCTTGAAATTTTGTGAAGTGATGAGTTCTCTTATAAATAAGTTATAATGACTACACACTAGAATAATAAGTAAGAGAAAACTTGAAAAGTTATATATTATAAGATTTCAAATCTAAGAAATTTAAGTTCTTCCTATCATAGTAATTACAAGCTGGGACAACTTAAGGCTGAAACTCAAATAGTAACTTAGATCATTTTTTTCTCACAAAAATTATATTATGGGACACTGGAACACTAACAATTTTTATTTTATTTTATTTTATTTTTTCTAATTTTATACTGATTTTCTTTTTCTTTTATTTTTCTTTTGGACGATAAAGAGACACATAACACCACAGTCACATAACAGGTCACATAGTGTGACGTTATAAGCCCAGAACATGATAGAAGGATCTGGAAGATGATGTCAGGACACATGGGGTATATATGGTGGCCTTGAGTAAGATGTGAGACAAACATGAGATAGTAGCATAGACTAATCTGTAACAATATAAATAGGACTCTAATTTAGCAGAGGCTCCTTGTCGAGTTCTCTTGTGAAATTCCCACTTGATATCCACTCTAAGAGATTTACTGCTTATGTAATCATTTGTCTTTGTGATAAGTAGTTGCCACAACAAATTACAAAAGAAACTTGATAAGAAGTTCTTACTTTATTATTATACTATATACTTAAATTATAAGTCTGAGTAGACTTTACTTGACTCAAATACCAAGCAATGAATACTCAAGGTTATGATGCTTAATATAAGAGTAATAATATATGGTAATAAAACAAGTTCTTATCTATAATACTTAATATAAAAGTAAAAGGTATTATAGGGGAAAATGCAATTATTTATGTGATTATGTAATATCTACTCAGTAATATTACCAGACAAGAAAAGAGGAAATATTGTTTGGAAAAGAGAGATTATACTTAAGGTCTAAAGCTAGATATATTAAGTAGTCATTCTCAGAATTACACTCTTTCCTACTTTATAAGATTAAGTTCTTCTCTCTTGTTCCCACCTGTCAAAAGCTTTATTGCTCTATAGCTCAGTATCTGGAAGCCAAGTATTATATTCAGAATCCTAACCTTTAAAAATTACTAGATATTGCTTGCTCTATTTGATTTTTTTTCATCAATAATATATTCCACATGTTATTCCTTAAAACTATCTGAGAGAAGAATTGGACCAGATTGAGTGAGTTTCTAGGAGAAGAAGAGAACAGTGCCACTGGATTAAAAGTAGTGTAACTGACTAGCATAGAATAAAGAGAATATGTTGTTTAAGTTTAGTAGTTCTAGTGTATACTCAGATTTTTCAGAAAATGTCTTGATTATCTTCTATGAGCCATTATATCTAAAAATAAATTTTGCAGAATATTTATCTCTTTTTTATCTGTATTCTTGCCAGTAGTTCTTTATACTCAATATAACTAAGTCTTTTTTATAATATTCTTCTTCCATTGACTAGTGAGCATTTATCTGATAAGCTTGTCTAATTTTTGTTATTATAAGAGAGTTCTGGGCATTCTTAATGTTGTTCTAAAGCTATTTAAGTATTGAAGTTGCTTTAAAGATATCTGACTCTGTACTATACATAGTTGTAATAATAAAAGAGATTAATCATAGTGAGAAACCTAAGTAGAGCTAATTGAGAGAGTAGCCTGTGGACATATTGACAGTGTTCATGATAAGGAACTGAATCCAAGAAAGTGCTTTTACTTATCTTTTTTGTTGGCAGTTAATGTGAAAATATAGTATCTAATTGATAATCTTGTTTGTGTATTCGGCTGCTTTATTTGTCTCTGTGTAATATGCTGATAATATTTTGAGTTTGATATCTGTCTGTTTGTATAGCTCTTTTCAGAACTAGTTGATGAAAAGTTTATCTTGGTTAGATATAATCTCTAGAAGAAGACTATTTTTGCAATACCAGTTATCAAAAAAGAGATATACTATTTCTAGAATAGTATTAGCAGTATTGCAAAAAATTAGTCAAATGTCTGCTGAGTTCAATTGGTTGATTAGTATATTATATTCTTAGTAGGAATCTAACAAAATCTATATTCATGCTATCAAACTAATTATTATTCAGAGCAGAAAGAAAGTGTAAAAGTTCTGTTGGTTTGGATATTATACTCTTGTTTTGCATACAATCTGTATTAAAAAAATATATGAATTGTTGAGACTCTAGTGTATTTGAGACCAGAAGTAGCTTTCTTATAGTGCTTTATAACATTTGTTAATGCTAGAGTGCTCTAAAGTATTATAGTTCAAGTAGAATAGTATTTGCTATAGAGTACCTTATCTAAAAATAACTAGACAATCTTTTATGAGTATCAACTTCATCTCTGGATCCTCTTATACTCTTGTATATGACTTGAAGTTCTTTCTTAATTTTGTATACTACTTATTTGCTTAATATTCTTCTAGTATCTCTTTCACCATTATTGTTACTACTATTTCAGAAGTATACTCTATTGCTGTTGAAAACTTTTTTTCTATAGAGAGAATGTCATATAGATATCGAGATAAGGAATCTACCATAGTATTATTTATTCTCATGATATATTTGATATTGAAGTCATATTATAATATAAAATCTGCCTAATATCAAGATGCTGTTAGGATAACTGGATGGAAGAGCAAAGCACTTCAAATCTCCAGGAAATCCTAAGTCTATTATCCAAGGAATTACTAAACTATATATCCATCTCCAGAAAATTCTAAGAGAACAGAATGAGAATTTCTAAAGGTAATGAATACTCTATATAATAACAGGTCTATTCTAATGTGTTAGAATTCCGATTACATAAGCAAGAAATAATGGTACTTAAGTAATCAGAAACAGTTTAGAATAGAGAAACCAAAATAAAAGAAAGCTAGAGTATTTAGCAGATACTCCTAGAGTGTGGGAAAACAGATAAGTGAATGTGTAGATAATACTAGAAAACTTTAAAAGATATATCTGAGTGGTTGGAAGTATTGGTATATAGCTTGAAAAGGTCTGGAATATGAGAAATCAGATAAGTGGATGAGTGCAGATGTGGAAAGAGATCATAGAACATGAATTAGCCAAAATAAAACAAAAAATAAAAGTTTTGAAAGAGCTAGTTCTCTTACAAATGCTATCAAGAAGGATAGATCTCACTTTAAGTAAATGTCCACAATCAGTCATACAAGAAAGAGCTAGATCAAATATAGAAACTTATTTAGATATAGATATAGTTATCCATTAGGTTAGGCAAGATATCTGGATTACAAATCAAGCTTGGAAGCTTGTTTATGGATTGGTGACATGATCTTAGATAATGACTTTGGCCTTAACTTATACATTGTGCCTACTGTCTATTATGTAGTCATTGTTACAAACTCAAGACCTTAGGGTTGGTCAAGTGAATGAACTTTGTATTGGATTAACACAAGAGAACTCAATAGAGAACTCTGTATAAAATTGTCTACCTTATATACTAAAACCATATAGTCTGTGCTATTTTACTTCTAGCCTACCCTAAATGATCATGTGTTCTCCTTAAGGTCAACATGTGTTATACATACTATATGACATTATCCTTCTAGAACCTTTCATGTTTTTCTAGTGTGACATATGATCATGTAATTGTACATCACATTAATTCTGAACTCTAAGTTCCTAAAATAGAAAATGAAGGAAAATAAAATAAAAATGAGAAAATAAAATAAAATACTTAGAGTTCACCATTTTAAACTCTAACAGTTATAATTTTGGATGATAAGATATTAGGAGAAAGTAAGAGAAGATGTTAAAAGATTTTGGATGGGTTCTTAGTCAAATATTAGTCAATTTTCAGACTGAGCATTACAAAGTATCTATTTGATCTTAAATACTAAGTCTGTAGTTAGAACTATGGCTAGATAATAATAGTATAGGGAATAACTAAAGAGATTTTATAGAAATGGTTTCTAAAATATAGGACAACTGGAATTTTAGATGATGAATTGCTAGAAGATAAAACATAAAAGGCTAATCTGTGTGTAGCCAAACTGTCACAAATTTTATTCAACTTGTATCCTCACAACCAAATTTCATTGGCTATTATCTCAAGAATAACTGAATGGATTCTTATGAACAACCTTGTGTTGGAAAGCACTTATTAAACTGTTTCTAATAATATATTATACATCATATAGAGATTAGTATTTATAAAAATACAAGTATATCAATATAATTAGTTACCTTTTAAAATTAGTCTGATATCTGCTATGACAGATGACAGCCTCACCAGATATGAGTTTTTTGATTATGTGGTGAAAATAGCTTGCATACAGACTATTACTATTTTGTATAAATACTTTTATGTTTGAGGATTAAACCTCAAACTTAACAACATCAATTTTCATCAATCATCATTAACATCATTATTGAACTTCTTAATCACTTCTAAACCTCTAAGAGTATACCTAAGATTCAGATATCACAAACAAGTAAGTAGTTTATTTTGTGATATAAGTACAGATGTAAAAGTATACCTAGATATAGTTAGAGTTCTGACTAGAAGCCAGTTGATAATAACCAATAAATTTGGTGGTGAGATAGTTCTTTTTGATTTTGAAAGTATTTGAGGACATAGTAATTTAGATAAACTAAGAATTTTGCTCTAAAAGAATGGAAGCACTATTTCTTTAGGGCCTATTAAGTATATCTAAATTCTCTTTCTGAAATATGATCACATAATGAGTTAGGCTAGACACAACAATCTTCTGCTAAAGCCAAGGTTGTCTTATCTATATAGCACTACTTCCAATTTGTCTTCTGACCCAACCTATCTTTCATACTACTTGCAGATAATTCTAGCAAGTGTAAATCACTCTTATAGTATTATTATTGAGTTTTCTATAATTATTCACCCAACATGATAGTACTGTTGGATTAGATTTGAGTACAAGAAAGGTTCTAGAGGAGTAGAAGCTTGAAGATGAGCAGATTTGGCCAGCTGATAAGTGTTGATCAATCAATATTCTTCAAGATTCTTGTAATTCCCAGAAACAGGAGTAAGTTTGTGCTGTAAAACTGATAGATAGGTTCTTAAGCTTTATCTAGTAGTAGATATCTGTAAATAGTTGACTGACATAGAGAATCTCTTTGAAGTAGTTTACAAACTCCTAGTAATACTTTTTATTTAGAATCTGTAGTTTAGTCTCTTTTAGTTTAGCTAGTTTGACTAGATTTTTTTAGCTACTATATGTTCTCAGGTGGATATTGTTACTGGACAGAGTAGTTCTAACAATTTGGTATCTGACTTAGTTTGGATTTTATTTTTTATAGATGTTGCTGTAGGGTTTCTTAACTACTCAATGTTATAAAGTTATATCTATTGTGCTTATCTACAACTGTTCTTATATCAATATCACAATTGTCATATCCCATTCCAACCATATCTATTCTAACCTACAGATAACACACTTTCTCTCATTCATACTCTCTGACCTCTTCTGATACAGATTACATTACTTTATTCCTTCTTAAATGTTCCCACTGAACTCTTGCCAACTTCATGGATCTCCATTCCTAACATCTGAGAATTACTAGTAAACTAGGGTAACTTACTTAATAGTCTCCATTTCAGATAACTATCCTAATGTTATGATGCACCTGGGCACTAATCTTTTTCTTTTTCTTTTATCTATTTTTCTTGATTTAATATTTCTTTTCTTTTGATTTTATTTTCTTTTATTTTGATGATGAAGAGGTATGTGACCATGGTCACATGATATGTCACATAATGTGAGGTCATAGGCCTAGACTTTGGGAGAAGAGACTAGAAGAATGACATCAGGGCACATATAGATGATATGATGTCCTTATAGAAGACATAAGGTTGAGGTATGGTGGAAGCATAGACATTAGAGTAGGGTTATTTATTGCTAGCACGGACCATGAGACTTTTGTATAAATAGTATAGGAATACAGCAGAGACTCCTTGTTGAGTTCTCTTATGATCCCCACATAAATATCCTACCAAGAGATTTATTGCTTGTGTTACTATTAGTTTTTGTGACTAGTGGTTGCCACAATACCTAAGTAGTATATCTAGTATATAATCCAGTAGCTTACACTGTATTAGCTTATCCTGAAAATCAACTAAAATTGATAACTTTTTCCAGTATTAGCAACAATATATCTTATTACTCTCTAGTAGTTCTAATATACTAAGTTCCCAAGTCCATTTCTAAAATATGCAACTAGTGTGGCTAGTAGAGATATTTGAACTTTCAAGATGCCTTACTAGATCTCAGATAACAAGATATAAACTATATCTAATCAGCTTGTTGTTATAAAGAAATGTTAAGCCAAGCAATGTTGGGTGGACCAGACAATCAGTAACAAGTGCATTAATAGTATCAAACCTTTATAATAGATTATATATACTTAATAGAGTAAATAAAGTCTAGTATTGTAATCTCTCTAATATTTCTCTCCCAAAACATCTAACTATGAGTTGCAAGATCTTTATCCTGACTACTTTTAGCCCTAATTTCCCTGTGATATCTCTTTAAATCAGATCTAGTTGAGCACTAGTATTAATAAGAGATTGAATATATAAAGAAAAAAAATAATAAGGATGATATATATAATTTAGAATAAATCTAGGAAAAATAGAATATGTAGAGCTTAATATACTTAAAAAGTTTACTTTTGATATTGTTGCTAGTCTCTTATATGAGATCCCAGATAAACATTTAGAGAGATTCTATTCTTACTATTGTGGTCTCTCTTCTAGTTGTCAGAGCAAAATATACTAATTAATAGGCTACAGTAGCCAAGGCCATAAATTTGATAAGAATTTGATACTCCACTATTAGAGAGAACTCAGTAGAACATATGATATTTGTGTGCTTGATGTAAAACCAGTAGTATTTATAATATTTCTGATGTTGTTTTAAAAGATGATGTTTATTTTTAGTGAGTTTAGAAAGGACTCTACTACATGATTAACTAGAGGCTGATATTATGATGTATAGATGATTCTACTTTATATACTTCCAGTACATAGTCTATACACGCTTTACATCTAGTCTATCCTAAATATTATAAGTTATGTATCTAAGTTATAAGATATATAATATTATCCTTCTCTTATGTGGCCTTATGGTGGATGAGTAATAGAACATGAGGATGACGCATGGACTTTAGGGTAGGAGTAGCATAGTCATAGCATGGACCAAGAACATAAGTATATAAGTAGAAATAGATCCTGTAAAGAGTTCTCCATTGAGTTCTCTTGTGTAAACTCTATACAAGGT
>Ga0157364_1004434_pt1:0-12500 | contig 14019 bp, 5 predicted proteins | sample AttsexASBM2_FD_111476 | JGI IMG/M metagenome (GOLD analysis project Ga0157364, IMG submission 111476) | Fungus gardens microbial communities from leaf cutter ant in Ribeirão Preto, State of São Paulo, Brazil - Atta sexdens ASBM2 | ecosystem: Host-associated > Fungi > Mycelium >... | reverse complement strand
TCTACATAAAAAAAAATTATTTAATTTAGTTTATTAATTTTATAATATTCTATTTTATATGGATTATGAATATGTTTTAATTGATATTAAAAAACAGAATAGTAATAAATGTTGATCACTATATAGAATGATAATTATTTACAATAACGAACATTTTGCCAATTAACTTGATCTTGATATATGTTGTCAAATTCATGACAATATAAGTGATCTTCAGAAAGTTTTAGCCGTTGCTCGTTATTTATTATTAAAAAATTATTAAAAAATAAAGTTTACAAATATAAATGTGTATAGGTAAACTTTTAAATTATTCATAGTTGAGGTCATCTTCGATTTTGATGAAATTAGGCTCAATCGAAATTAGGCTCGCGTTCATGGGTTTACAATTTCCCGTGCAAAGTGCAGTTCCATATAGATTTCCAATTTTCTACAAAATTAAATTTAATCTGAACATAAATTTAATTTGAACATAAATTAGGTATTTGTGTTTGCGGGGAAAGACCTTTCGGACACACATTATTTTATATTTTGCGGAAAGTTCCTTTCTCTCTTCTTTTTTTTCCTCCCTCTCTCCTCGCGGACTAAAAAAAAAATCTTCTGAAGATTATTCAGGGTTATAATTTTGACAACATAGATTAAGCTGATTGACGAGATATATCCATTATTGTAAATAATAATCTATAATGATATCTATATAATGATAATCTATATAAGGATTTCAAGAATAGGATAAAATTTGTTACATAGTTTACTGTTATTTATAATAGCATAAGTATATATAAGTATATATAAAAAATATATCTGAGAACTTTCAAGCAATCATATTAAATTATATGTGTTTCAAATATTAAGAAATGTTAAAAAATATATTCTAAAGATTTTAAAGATTTTTGTTCCTAAATATATGAAATATTGCCGAACGTTAATAGAAAAATGACACATTTAACGACTGGTTTAAATGTTTAAGTGTTATCTAATCATTTATTTATTATATAAAGATATTATTAAATAAATTTTCTTAGAAGTTTTTTTTAAATTTAGTAGAAATGTATTTTAAAAAATTATTAAACAAAGTAACTAATCGTTTAGACAAGCTATTATTATAAGAAAAAATACTGTACTATTAAGATTCATTAATAGGGATATCCGTAACTATATAAATATTTTGTAAAATATGCAGCTTATTGATTCTTTTTATTGCTTTTGAGCATGAACCAATTAGCTATACAATTGTGAAGTAATGGACTTATAAATATTAGAAAAATTTAACAGTTCAATACAAACGGATCACAGACACCATTAATGCAAGTAACCTTCTTTTAACAACTTGTATGGAAAAATCATCATTGTGTATAAATATTTATAAATTTGATCTATTTCTAACAAACGTGAAAGTCGAATATAAGTGCAATAACTAGACTAGAAATTCGCGGTATTTAGATTATAGAAATCTAAATATAAAGAACTTTATGTGACTTAATTTACATTGCAAATGAGAACGACTCTTAGTGTATATCTAACCTTCTATGATCACGAATTTTCGATTCGAATCGTCGATCAGCGTTGACACAACTTGCGCGTTTACATCAAAGTTTATTAATTTTCCCGTTTCATTTCATGAACGATCTGACATGTGTGTTCTTTCCGTTGAGAAAAGCAGAAACTGTTCATATCCGGAAGGAAGGAAGGAGTGTACACTTAGCGAAGAGAATCGTCACATTGCTGATTGGACGAGTTGATAGTAGGACTTGACAAAGTCCGACATGTTAGAGCAGTAGTAAATTTGCGTGTGTACGAGTAAATGTGTGACGAATGTATCTCTCGGTAGCTTCGTTCAACGATGCTGGTCAACGCGTGCTGTCGGACATTGCCTGTAACATAGCGACACCAAGTGCGTGAGAGAGACAGTCGTCATCAGATGATTCTCGATTGAAATCGGTTTATTGTGACAGAAATGTAATTCACTAATATCATTACGCGTACCGATTAAGTGATTCTTAATATAGGAGAAGATCTCGTTGTTAAAACGATTGTCTACGACTTTATTTATATATATCACATTATAGACGAAATAGTAATCAACAAATTATACTGTTTAATAAAAAATGAAAATTTTTTTCTGTAACGTAAGAACGAAAATAATCGTAACTTTTTGGGCACTAAATATGATCCTGTTTACTAAATTGCTCTATTACAGCACAATTTTAAGAAATTTATAGTTAAAGTTGCAAAAAACTAATGTAGTGTATTTTGACTACAATATATAACATGTTACAACATTAGATAAATTTTACTGTAAATAAAATTAAATTGATAGAATTTTCAAACTCTTAAGGGGATCTTAAAGTGAAGACTAAACGAAATTGTTATTTTACTGATTCAGTAGAAGTAGTAGTTTGCGCATAAACAATTTACGTGTACTGATTACTACATAGTACTATACAATATCACACATATCACATATATATGTATATAAATTTTCCTAGAAAAATATCGTAGAATTAAATGTCTAAATTTAATTCTAAGATCACAAATTAAATTGACGAGAAATTTTATAATTTGATGCTTAATTGCATTATTTTAAAGAGGTCTTAATATACTGAAAATTCATAAATAAATTTATTGCGAATTGCGAAAAGTTTTACCTCGGCCAGGAATCGAATCCAAATTTCTAGTATTCCAGCAAGCGTCTTAAGACTGATATTACATCTATTATATAACATATTTTTTAAACGTGTTGCTTAGTTACAGGACAAAAAGATCCGAGAAACTCTTTCCTCCTGCAATCAACAGACTTGAAAAGCTTGTCGTACGATAAAAATGAATGAATGTAATATTAGCTTAAACTTTTAGACCATCGAGGCCTTAGTAAAATTTTTCGCAACAACCGATATGTATTTTTCAGAATGTATAAACAATAATAAACGATTTATTATGATCAAACAATGTAAATACACAATAAGCAAAAATTAACATCATAATGATCAAAGCTGGAGATCTTAAGTGCTTTAAATAATTCCATATAAATTTATATACTACATTTGTAGTTTTTTTTTAATTGCGTACCGAATTGGTTTTTCGAACTTAGAAACGCTGACTACTATAATAATATAATCATAAATTGGCAAGCAATTTAATAATTTGATACTTAATTGGCATCGTTTTAAAGAGATTAATGTATTTGAAATCTATAATTGTGAAAAATATTATCTCGATCTTCAGCTTCGCTACCATTAACGATCGTTATTTCTTATTTATTTGCATTTATGTGTATTTACATTATAATGTTTATACCCAATAAATTGTTTATTATTACTGTTTATTATTTATACATGCTGTCTTAAGAAATGCATGTTCCTACTTTGAGATAATTTACGCGAGTTATTTCTCAATTATCCATACGAACAATCGTCCTAATAAGGATGGATTTTTCATTAGGCGAGCAGAGAGAGATCAATCAGAGATAATTTGCCGGATTCTGAAAAGAACCTAGCAGCGATAGATGTTAACTGATGACTTGACTTAGATACTGTTAGATATCGATCGACGCTGTTCGAACTGATGCCTTACGCTACGCGATCTTCTTCAAAGTCGTGATATCCCGTGAACTTCGGATATGTAGTATTGGGTTCTCTTGCCAAAAAGATGCGCGGTGATCATGTGCATTAAGGTTCGCGTATCTCTATCTTAAAAGTAATCTCCAAGATCGAGGATAATCCGATAATCGCATTCATGGTGATAACTATTGCGGGTTGATCTTGAATTGTTAGTCAATATGATGGCTCACTTCTATTAACGGAGAAACCAAGTCCGGGAGAGAATAAGATTCTTCTAATTTCTAGCTTGATGTCGGATACTGTAAGGGATATCTTGAGACTGATATGGTTTACTCGACATTCGTAAGGATGAAGAAGCCAGGTCTTTGGAAAGAGATTCCCCTCTGGTGAATTGCCGGATGCTGCGAGTGACTCGAGATCACTGACGGAAGTTGCTCAACGTCTGCTAGGATAGAAAAACCGGTAGTGTAAAGAGAGAGAAAATCTCTCCAAACCTCTGATAAATTGTCCGTTGAGCTGGGTTCTGTAGAGAGAGAATCTCTCCGAATCGCTGGATATCGCAAGATATCTGTGAGATCGTCTGGAAAAGAATCGAGTCTAGGAAAAGACTTTTCTTTGAACCGCTAGCTAGTTCTGCTGTTTCTTGGTATTTGCTGGACTGATTGTCCTGTTAGTGGACGTAAAAGAAGGGGATCGACTGCTTCTCAAGTCGAGATAGATTTCTTGCTTAAGCAGAGATTGTAGGCAAGCCTTGACAAGAGTTATTAAAAGTTATACCATCTCTCTAAAGACGTCTCAGCCTCCGACGTGATCAGCCTCCTTGGCTAAAAAGCCGAATGTTTACAAAATGATACATTTTTAATATTTTAAAAAGTTTGTATTTTATATTATAAAAAAAATACTGGTAAGATTTTTAGTTTTCCTTACCCATGCAACAAATGTTGGTATTCTTTTACTTTTGCTTAATGAAAAATGTTCGTTTATATAGAACTGCATTTATAAATGATTATTTTAATATCATTCTCTTTGTTAACTTATCTTTATGATATTTCAATAATTTAAATTATATTAAATTATATATATTTATATTCAAATTTATGTATACATATATAGTATCACATCTCTATTTTTTTAAGTCATTTTCCAGAAATTTGTAAATAACTGTCAGATTAAATGACGATTATAGAGTATTTTATTTTACTCGAGTTAAATATATTTATGAGACCACATTTAACACACATCCGCGCAAAAGAGAGCTCACACGTATCACGTTAAAATCGTTAAATCGTTGAAATCGTGTTTTTTATGAGGATAGGTGACTTGATTTTTCATAAAAAAAAACATGTAGTCCATGTCCCATGGTAGTAGGGACTTTTATAAAAACCTCTTCCTACACGTCATTTATCACGGAACAAGTTAAGCATTACATGGAGTGTACAGCTGTTAGATTCTCATTTATTGCTATTCTCCTTCATCCCCTTTACTTGATGCCCTTAGAATTGGTCGCTTTCTCCTTTCTTGATTTTTTTTTGACAAAAATCCTTCAAGAGTTCTATCATAAATGTTTAAATTGTTGTCCATTTTTGCTGAGAAATAAGCATATGAAGCACCATGATTTCTGAGATTATATTTTCTCTTATCTCCACTTCCATAACACTGCGAGTATCACTGAATCGTCGGCAGTAGAAAAAATGTTTAGCATCCTCAAATAGCCCATAATCCAAGCAATGACTCCTTCCTCTAACTTAAACCAAACTATAACTCAAAAATATCCATGACTCAGTATTTGCATCAAATAGTAGTCTAGTTCGCTGTGTTACCTCTGATCAAATATTACTTATGATCAAATATATCCAGGATAAGGCAATAAGTCCATTTTTGTCGCTCATCCTGTTTTCATCATAAGTTGCTATAAGTTAAGCATTTCTTCTTCTACAGTTTTTTGTTAGTCCTTGTCTCTCACGCGGTACAGCCTCCGTTTCTCTTCCGCTATAAAATCAAAAGACACTATGCAATGACCAAAGTTATTAAATGTGACACAGTATGACATACTAGACACTCGCAGCGCATACAGTCGCTGGACAGACTGTATTCTCTTCCTGTGAGATGGTACCTAGAATCAACTGAGATAGGTGCCCCATACATCGTTATTGATGTAACTACAATCGCCTTCAAATTGACCTAGGATTTCTTACATTGAGCATAATACGCATAAGAATCGCGTTTGCTTTAACAGCCTTGCTGCTGATATAGTCAAGGTGCTCCAGTCTTGCATCAATCTTAACTCCCAAGTACCTCACATAGGATTTTGATTCAATCCTATGGTTAACAGCCATAAGTGTTATCATTTCTTTTTTTTTCTTGTAATTACGACTGCTTCCATCTTGTGCGTTATCAGCCAGAGTTCAACAATTGAAGTTGACAGCCATCTCTGGATGATCGTCACCGTTTCATGGGAGGCTCGTACAATTTTCTCGAGATATTTCGCAACAGAGTACTGTCATCATCTGCAGATCGAATTATCTTTTGCTTCCTCAGGTATGGGAAGACTGAGGATGTCGCCCTACATGACAATAGCAAAGGACGAAGAACAGATCTCTGTAGGACTTCATCAGTGATTTGTATCCTTGGTTTCATTCATATCATATCTCAGGATCTTATCTTTAAGATAGTCCGCTAAAATATTACGAATATAGGTCGGATAATATTCGATATTTTTTTATGCACCTGACGTATATTTTTTCTTTTTTGAAAAAGATTTTTTTTAAGGATTTTATATGTCTATTTCTAATATAATAATTATTAAAGTAGAGAAGAAGAGAGAGAGACAGAAAGAAAGAAAAAATTCTTTATTGCCTTTATTTATTTTATAAGAAATTTGATTAAGATACGCAAATTTCTTGCAGCATAATAATTAAACAATACGAATATATAATCGCGATAAATAAGATGTTCGAAAACATTGGAATTTCGAAAACCTTACAATTAGTTGCTCTACGGTCAAAATTAAATAATTTATAAAATATTTTATAAAAACAAGAATTTCTTTATTTATACTTTATTTTAATTGATAAAGTACATTCTTTTATATATCATTAAAAATATTTGACTGCTTTTAGCAATTTAATAAAGTCGCTATCATTATTGTTATTATTATTATTATCATTAATATTATTATTATAAAAAAACTCTTAATTCTATATTTGCTGCACTTTATTGTATTTGTCTTCAATCTATCTCGCACAGATCACAATATAAGACGAATACATGGAGTGCGCATATAAAGGCGTTTCTCTCGTATATATTTCAAAAATAGTTTTTAGGAATATGATTATATTATATCTCATTATTTATGTAAAATACTTTTAAGCATTATCATGAAAATATTAAAAAGGTTTCGAATATTATGAGTGAGAGTGCTAGTATTAAAAAAATAAAGAATAAAGCAATCTTTTGTAATCATTAAGTATTCTTGAAACCATTCAACTTTTATTCAAAATATTTTTTTTATCTCTCATAATTTTGGCGATATTTCCTTTGAAAAAAAAATCGAATTCTTCGAAGAGAGATTTTCATCTTATATATATATATATATATATATATATATATATATATATATATATAATAACATATGACTCAACATGTATAAAAAGTTATACATCATGTATCTCTTATTTTTGTCTATATTTTCCAAAATTTGTCTATATTATCCAAAATTTATTAAAATAGAAGGGAATACTTGGTTGTGTTTCCTTGTAAGTAGTATTAACTTTCGAGTTATAAATCATGGATCAATACTTGAATTATATAAACCTATATCCGTACATGCTAATATGTGTATGTAGTATGTGAATATATATTAAATGTTTAAACTTACGCTAGAAGTCATATTTCCCTGGCTAACATGCTGTGCCGGCAATTTCTCCTGATAGAAATCATCGTTTTGGGAACTCGGTACATTCTGGACAAAATCGAGCAGTCGACGATTTGGGCTGTTAGGCGTAGTAGGCAGATCATTAGATAAATTCGGGAAACAAGCATTAGATGTACTGCGCCGATGTCGCGATAGACTATAATGTTCATAATTGCGGTAACAACCGGGCCCAGTCTGAGCAGGTCCACGACCGCATGCAGATTCTCCCTCCGTGCTGTTACCATCCACTCCAGACATGTTATGACCTTGAAATAAGTTCAAAATCTGCGTTATTCTCCAGAATAGAAGAATATATCGCTGAAAGAATTAACAATTGAATACTGTTCTTTAAATGTATATTATTACCTACTTAAATATTATATGAATTAAACATTTTATGAACTACATAATAAAAATACATAATAAAAATTATCAAGCACATTATAAATTGTTTTAATAAAAAATATTTACAAGATGCTTCGTAAAATTTACACATTACATCTTAATATGGATCAGTTGCCATTATATTATTACATTTTGCATGACTTTCAGGATTCCTTAAATAATACAAACAGTAATCAAAGAAGCATATATAGTCACACATCTTTCTCTCTTTCTCTTTATTTATTTGTCCTTAAATATAATGTTTACAATACAATTAAAAAATTATACTATCAAATATCTATCCCTTAATTATCTTTCGTCTACGAATCCAAGTTTAGGTTCGATCTCATGATGTCCATGTCACACTACGCATTGGAGATTAAGAATTACGAATTGAAGATTAGAATTCGATCAATCAGATAATTTTAATTTTAATCCGTTTCGCTCTGATTGGCTGAATTCTAATTCTCAATTCACAATCCTCATTCTCCAATGCGTAGTGTGTGTACAGGTATAATGCTGCGTCTTTTCTATACTGGATTATTTTTTAAATAACCGAACTTCGTCGCATTATCGCGTTATCATTATTTGGCACCTATTCTATTTAAAGAATCATAAACTGTTTAACATATTTTAAAATTATTAAAATTTTACTACGTTTTTTATGAAATAAAATAAATTAAACTCATTTTATACATTATTATGGAATTATTAATATGTCAGAAAGAATCACAATAAAATTATTTAAAATATCATTCCACGATTATTACGATTTTCAGGATAAATTCTAAAAGAAAATTCTCTATATATAAAACTGAAAAGGAAAGAAAAGGGAAGATATAAAAAGAAGGAAAATAGGGAGAGGAGAGAGAGAGAGACAGAGAGAAAGTTAAATGAAAGAAAAGAAAAAAGATAATTTCTAATCTAATACGACATATATCTAATATATCTATTACATGAACGACAAATATCTAATATAGTATATCTTGTAGATATATGTCGTTGGCGCTAGCGATACAATTACAGGTTCTGATGGACGCTAGCGATGCAGGATTAGCGTCAACAAACACTGCGATATCTTCTACATCATTTTTCACTGTTCTGCATTTGAGTCTGCAGATATTCTATAGAAATAAGTTAAAGGGAGATTATGTCCAGCAAGGACACAGCACACAGCATAACACAGAATTCTTATTATTTGCTAACATTAAATTCATTCATTCAAAATGACGCTATTGGTTAATTAAATAAAATATAAAAATAAAGATGTTTGTTTTCATGTATATATATATATATATATATATATATTGTGTATATATGTATATATATATTGTGACGCTCTATATGTATCATATATGTCGTATTCCTGAGGAAAATAAAAATCAGAGCGTAATAAGAGAGTAACAGAAGTGTAAACAAAACTTCTAGGAGGCAAAAATTGAAACGTCAAAATATAAAAGAAACGTAAAATGCTTCTTTTACATTTCATTGTTCCAATTTTCGCCTTCTACGAGTTTTGTTTACGCTCTCCAATTACATCTGATTTACGCTCCGATTTTTATTTTCATTAGACATCCATGTTTATATATATATATATATATATATATATATATATATATATATATATATATATTGCAAATGTTTTAATCAAGTGCTTTAATCAAACATCTCGAAGAGGTAAAAATTTCTCATGCATATAAAATGTACATCTATTAATAGCGTTTTCAACTCGAGTGAGTTTGCACCGATTTAGGTTGGATATTCTATTATTGATGTTACATGTTCTACCAATAGCAGAATATACAATGTTAATTCAACCTAAGTTGAATTGCAAACTTGCTTGGACCGAATATGCTATAAGAGAAGAGATCAAAGGAAGGAAATGAGAAACAGAGACGATTAATCGATATGGTTGTACCGATCTTCTCTCTTAGAGGTAGATTTTATACGCATGAATGAAGGAGAGAGAAAACGTATCTGCGCCAAATACGTGCGTCCTTTTCTACGTGAGCATTACCTCCACTCTTCAAATTTCGATGAATGTTCAATCTGGATATACTATATTTATGGAAATTTTAATTAATTAATAAATTTTATGTAAATAGCATATAAACAACAAGTAGTCACCTCGGCGTAGTAGGTCTATATTTCGATTCTGTAATTCTTAATGACAATGTCGATATCGTTATATTGTTGTTACGTAGATATTATATATGATAAAAAAAGTTACGTAATGATAACATAACGTTATCGAATTGTCATAGACTTACAGAATTGAGGTTGGAGCACTTTCACGATGTTAGAAAAGTAGGCGAAGAGCTGCATTTTCATTGTATTTTATATTGTTCGCTTTGTTGTCTTCCTACAATCAGTCACGGATGTTTTTATGCTTCAATTATTGTTCACAAACGTATGTACTCCCTTTAAGCGGAAATCAAACGAAACCAACGAAAAAAAAAATTTTGTTTTTAATTTTTTAATTTTTCACTGCAATTTCGAAAATTGAGGTCTCTGCTTTTCACAGAAGATATCATTTAAACTTTATAATAGTTTTTATTGGTTTCAAGTACGCACTATTTTTTCGCGATATTAGAATTCGAATCCTTGAAAAAAGGTTTCTTCGCCCCACCCTATATATGTGTTACAGAAATATATTAAAAAGACAAAAAATGTATAACAAATATCAATTGTATCAGATCGTATCTTTCGCGAGCACATTAGTCCATCGCTTACCAGTATCGACAATGACGTCGATGAGATCCATACTCTTGGCGAAAGCGTCTCTCAAGTTGATATGATGAAAAGACACGATGCTGCCTTCCCGTTTGGCCCTCTCAAGAGCCTCTCGTCTTTTGATGGCTTTTTCCCGTCTCATCTGATTTTTGTAGAATTCGGCGAAATTGTTGACGATAATGGGAATGGGCAACGCGATTACCAGGACACCACATATACAACACACACTGCCGATCACTTTGCCGAGCGGGGTCGTGGGGTAGATGTCGCCGTATCCGACAGTGGTCATTGTGATGCCTGCCCACCAGAAAGTCTCTGGAATGCTTATGAATTTGGTCCCGGGTTCCTCTTTCTCGGCAAAATAGGCGAGACTCGAGAATATGAGGACGCCCATTGCCAAGAAAAGCATCAATAATCCTAACTCTTTATACGAGTTACGTAAAGTGAAGCCGAGACTCTGCAGCCCGGTTGAATGACGGGCTAATTTCAGAATCCTTAGGATCCGCATTATACGAAAGATCTGCACTACCCTACGCACGTCCTGGAACTGGTCGTTCGCATTTTTGTTGGTTTCAACCAGGAATAAAGATACGAAGTATGGTAGTATCGCCAGCAAATCGATCACGTTAAGACCGCCTTTGAAAAATTTCCATTTGTCCGGCGAGGCACTGAACCTAAGCAAGTATTCAAGAGTAAACCACGAAATGCACACAGCCTCCACCATAGCGAGCTGCGGATTGTCTTGAAAGTTTCCCTTCTCATCATTTACTTGCATACTAGGAATGGTGTTGAGAGTTAGTGCGATCGTTGAAAGCACAATAAAGAGTATTGATATCACAGCTATCACCTGAAAAAGTGACGGATCAACTGATCAAAGAAAGCTAATCACAAATTATTTAACTTACGTGTAATAGTTTTTCCTTTTAATATCTTTCTTTATCTGTCTCTATTGTAACTGAGTAAAAAGAAAGAGGAAGAAGATAAGAAGGAAAAAAGAATAAGAAAGAGAAAGAGAATCATAGGAAGTGGGTAAGGAAAAGAAAAGAAGAGAGGAGAGGGAGAGTGAGAAAAAAGATAGAGGAAACGAAATAGAGAGAGAGAGAGAGAGAGAGAGAAGCCACCCATCAAATGTTCCTCTTGCATCGTGAGCATGCATCCTATTCTTTTCTTTTTTCTTCTCCTTCCCCCGTTTCTATCTATCTTTTTTCTTTCTCTTCCACATTACATCTCTCATTACACCTCTTCATTACAATCTCTTATCATGGCTCACCCTTTCTCTTTTTTTGTGCCTCTTTCTCTCTTCCTCCTTTCTTCCTTCTTTTTTCTCTTTTTTTTTCCCCATCTCGCTCCCTTTTGGGTACGCATACTTGTGTGTATGACTGTATATAGAGTGGCCCACGTAAAATGTGACAAGCCAAGTCAATAACTCGAAAAATATGGAAGATGTGAAAAAAGTGAAACGGTTTCGAGGGAGACATATTTTGATCACTTCTTTTCTAGATGAAGGTCAAAAAAGTAGGAAAGTTATCTCCATCTTTTTAAATGAAGTTATCTTCATTTTTTAAAATGAAATTATATGACTTTTTACATAATTCCTCTAATTATTATTATGCATATAAAAGTATAGGATCTGTATTTTTTTTATGCTTGGTGGAGATATTCTTCAAGATCCTTCTTAAATACTAAATATCTATTTTCCACGAGAGAGAGAGAGAGAGAGAGAGAGCGAGAGAGAGAGAGAGAGGGTGCTGTACTGGCCAAGTTCCCAGCAATGATCACAGCCATCCAATTTTACTTAACTCAATCTAATGCCTCACATTAAACTGCAGGCCTAGGTATACCCTAAGTGCATGACAAAGTATAGTGCGTTTAAGATAAATCCACATTTTTTTAATAACATGTGAATATTACTT
>Ga0157364_1004433_pt1 | contig 14020 bp, 7 predicted proteins | sample AttsexASBM2_FD_111476 | JGI IMG/M metagenome (GOLD analysis project Ga0157364, IMG submission 111476) | Fungus gardens microbial communities from leaf cutter ant in Ribeirão Preto, State of São Paulo, Brazil - Atta sexdens ASBM2 | ecosystem: Host-associated > Fungi > Mycelium > Unclassified ... | reverse complement strand
GTTTTCTATTATGACACATGATTATGTGACAATGTGACCATGACCTGTGACATGTTACATCACACCAAACCCTAACTCTAGTTCCAAAAATAGAAGATGGAAAATAAATTGAAAATAAAATAAAAGTGAGAAAGAAAATAAAATAGAGTTCAATATTTACAATTCTAATACTTAAGCCTAGCCCAATTTTTCCTAGTGAATATTTATGAGAGTTTAACAGAAAAGAAGAATGTGACACAATCTTACAAAAGTGGCAAATATACTTTTAAGTGTTGAATTACAAGGAAATAAAATTCCTTGATCTAAATGGAGATGATGATTTATTCATTTATCTTACCTATTTTAAAGGTGGTGCTTAGTTAAAACATATTGACTATTCCAACTCTATATATGCATATATCACCAGAATGATTATAAGCCATACTTCTATTGGAGAATATAGACTGAAGATTTTCTCTTATAAATCATTTGTATATCTCTGCAGTAATTATCCCATCAAATCAAGAAGTTACATTCTATATAGTTGTAGATAGTATAGGAGGTACTGGAACCACAAAAGGAATTCTCTTAAAAACATTATTGCTTTCCTTAAGTTTAATCCAGAAGCATTTTCATTCCATAAAGGTATTTCTTAGTATAGGTTTCATAAATCTTATTACTCTTCTTAGTATAGTAAAATATTACTTATAATTTTCTTTACTTTTTTTTCTCTTTCTTTTCTTCTTTTTTATTTATTTAAGTAGCTATGTTATAGTTACTATGGTATACTACCATGTTCCATATAATAAATTGTTAAATTTTTTAAAACAAGATATAATTATATGTGATATGGAAGAATATAGAAGGTTTTAGGATAATGATATTATGCAATATGTTTACTACTAGTGGGAATCTTCTAAGTGAACTTGGCTATTTTATATTTTTCCAAGCTTTACTTCTCAAAGTTAGCCTATATATCTTTAATCTATCTTAAAGCTATACCTAAGATCTTTCAGCAGTTTTCATGATATTTTACCAAGTCATATAACTGTGTGACTGTGACTGTGATATGTATGTGACATAATATCTTATTTCTTAACTAAGTACAAAGAAGGAAATAAGGAAACTAGACTATATTGTGTAAACAATAGACATAGGTTTTTCTTTATTGTGGCAACTACTTGGTCAAAGATAACTGAAAGTGTTACTAAGTAAACTCAAAGACAGTATCTTATGGAAATTACAAGAGAACTTGACAAGAAGTCCCTAATGAATTGCTATTCTATTTATACGATACATAGATAGTTCATGCTAATAATAAATAGTTCTACCCTAAAGTACATATATTGTCTATGAGTCTACCATACTATTACTATAAGGTGAATATACCTCTTGATATTATTGTTCTAGTCTCTTCTACAACATTTCAGACTTTATGATATCACATCATGTGATTATGGTTATGTGTTTCTTCATTATTCAAAAGAAAAGAAAAATCAAAATAAATTGCTAGTATCTAAGCATACTATAATACTTCTAGAGAATGTAAACTTTATAATAACTCTATATTTTACCTAATTGTTCTAATAGTAGAATAGGATTTTTTCTTTCCCAGACCTTGAATCATCATTTGTCAGAAATCTTCCAAGTAAACTTAGAAACATTTTCTATTTTTCTAGTCTTTTATGGTTTCTCTTTTCTTTTATAGTTTAGTTTTCTTATTTCTTTCTTTAGACTTAGCTAAGAGGTATAATATCATATCATATGTGATAGTCACAAGTGTCACAAGACATGATGAAAGTATGACATAGGTTATATAATCACATGACATAGAAAAAGTTATAAAAGATTCTAAAGCAGATAATATTATATAGTATAATAATAATATGTTAGTTTTATAAAAAGTATATGGACTTTAGGGTAGGTTGGTTGTAGTGTGTACACAAACTACAGTTTACAGTATATAAGATAGACTAGCTTATAATGAGAACTTCATTGAGTTTTCTTGTATTACTTAATATAAGAGTATATCTTTTATCTTAACTTGAGACTTAAGTTATACTTTTTCAAATTGCTATAACTTAAAGCAAGGGGTACTAGATGAAACTTGATACTCTAAAAATCAGTCAAATAAATAAACTATAGAGATTGGAGGTTGATGTAGTGAAATTTAGCCACTTGGTCTGAAGAAAATATATTTATAGCATTTTTCCATAAGTTCATCTCTCACTCAAAGTTCTTTTATTTGATTAAATAATAGTACCTCTTTCAATGCCAGTGGCTATCTAAGATACTATCTATCTCTCACTTTTCCTCTCTATTGATAATAATTGGGTGTGAAGAGAGAACTAGAGTATCTTTTGAGAATGAGATTGTTAGGAGAGACTATGAGCTTTACTATAAAAAATACCAGATATAGTCTTTATAATGTAAGAGAAGCTTGAAATGGTATAATATGAGTTCTATCTACTTCTCTACCATATAAGGTCTAAGGTATCAATGAGATATTTTAGCAAAGAGACATATTATATGGATGTCTGCAGAGTCTAGAAGTATCTTGTTATTAGGCTTGAATACTAGGTTAGGATGCAGTGTTGATTGTAGTACTTGGGTATATTATCTTAGGACTTGTAGATGGCTGATTTTACTTCTTTTAAGTACAGATTTCATTTGATTAGTGAGCTTCAAGACTGTTTCCAGCTTTGATACTCTCTAGTAAGGTTCAAATCCCATCCATAGCAATTACTCTATGTTGAGAAGGAATAGCAGTTATTGTATAGAGAAGTCCATATAGTTGTTATGCTAGAACTTTGCTAACTGAAGAAGATCATTCTAATTACTCTGTCATCCATTAATGAATATCTGAAGATACTGCTCAAGCTTTTGATTCACTTGCTCTGTCTGACCATCTGACTGAGGATACTAGGCTATGGATGAGGCAATCTTAATGTCAAGCAGACAGTAGAGTTTCTTTATAAAGAATGCCATAAACTATGGTCTCCTGTCCAATATCATATAAGTAGGGAGGTTATCAAATCTTGTGCAAAAAAAGCCTTATAGCATCTTTTACAGTGACCATAGTGTGGGTGGGAATGAAGTAAGCTCTCTTAAGAACAGAGTCTATCACTGTCATTATTATGTTAAACTCCATAGATTATGGAAGCTCTACAATGAAGTTAACACTGATGGTTTTCCATCTTGCATCTGAAACTGGCAGTATATATCTTCCAACAGTAAATATCAAATGAGCTTGGTCTGAAAATAGAGATCCAAGTTCCAACATATTGGCCAATGTATGTTGTAGTGACCACTAGTTACAAAGACCAATAGAAACACAAATAATAAATCTCAAAGGTGGATATTAAGTGGGAATCATAAGAGAACTCGACAAGGAGTCTCTGCTGGATTGCTACTCTATTTATATAAGTTACACATGATCCATGCTACAAATAGTTACTCCTGCCCTAATGTCCATGTATTGTCTATGAGTGCACCATATGTATACCATGAGATAGCTATGCAGTTAACATGCTCCTTGATGTCATCCATATAGTCTGCTCTAGTCTGCTCTAGGCCTATGATCTCACATCATGTGACATGTCATGTGACTGCAGTCACATGCCTCTTCATTGTCAATAAAAAGAAAAAGAAATTCAAAAGAAAAGAAATATAAAATCAAGAAAAATAGATAAAAGAAAAATAAAAATGTTTAGTCCTCATGCACATCATAACAATGTACCTGAATATCTAGGGCTACCAGTAGCTCTATGATACCAGCTCTAGCATCTTCCAATGTTATATATGCCCTATAACTTTTAAATTATAATAGAGAGAGACAATATGATATATTAAGTCTGGGATATTGGGAACATAGATCTTGCCCTGGAAAAGAAGCAACTTATCCATCTCTAACCACTCAGAAGTCTGCATCGACTTGGAGGATCACAGACAAAGTTCTCTAGCTACACAGGCTACTAGTTCTTTTTGCTGACCAGCTCAGTCATCCTAATGGATATCAGTCAGAATGTTGTAGCAACCACTCGCCGGAACGGCACTCGTAGTATGCTGACTTCAGCAAAGCTCTCAGTAGGCTATCTAGTGGTAGGGATTACAAGAGAACTCGACAAGGAGCCCTCGCTGCATTTATCTACTATATATATACATGGCTCCTGGTCCGTGCTACAACAATATCTATCTGGCCCTTAAGTCCATGTGTCTTCCTCATGTTCTATTACTTATCCATATGTGTTTTCCATAAGACCACCATGTTTCCTACATGTGCCCTGATGTCATACTCTTAATCTCCACTGTACATGTGCACACCATGTGTACACCATGAGGAACCCATGTCCCTTGACGTCACTCCTAACCCTAACTCCTATCTAGGCTCCTCTCGATCCTTCTAGACCCTAAGTCCTTCCAGACTACTCTAGACTTCTATCATATGACTTCCTAGTCACATGCTCTTCCTCTGTTGTAAACTAATAATTAATTACTTATCTATGTCCGGCTAACCCTAACCCTAGCCAAAGTCTGTCCACACTCTTGTCTTATAACACAGAAAGCCATATTTCTCTCCTTCAAATGCTAGTTCTTCCATTGCACACTCTACTAGAGACTCTAGCTTAATCAGAATCAAGTATTCATTGTCACATGGGCTATTACCATGGTCTGGTCTTCAAGATAGTGCATTAGACTTCCCTATAGACTACTAGGGTGATAATAGAGGACAAAGTCAAATATTGCCAGATATAATGACCACTTTGCTTATCTATAGTTCAGTTTGTAGCCATTATGATGTACTCCAGGTTTATATGGTTATTCTAGATCTCTGTAAGATTTGCTGTATCTTTCAGAAAGTATTGCCAACATTTCCTTGTCATGGATTTACTTGATAAGAGAGAAGACTTGCTGAAGAATGCTACCAGATACCACTTACCATCCACTTTCAACTCTTAGAAGAGGGCTACACTAGTCATAAAATCTGAGCTGTCAGCTTCAATACAGAATAAGATAGTATTATCAAGAGAAGCTAGCACCAGTGCTGAAGTAATAGCAGTTTTCAGGATATTGAATGGTGTCTGTTAGTCCACACTCTATGTTCATATACTGTTATTCCTTGTTAGGTTAAAGAGAGAGCATGCAATAGTGGAAAATCCATGGGTGAATTGCTAGTAAAAATTAGTGAAACTGAGAAAAGCCTGTAGCTCAGTGTAATTTTGTAAGACAGGCCAGTTACAAACTCCAGCCACATTCATAGAGTATATCTCAACTTGATCCTCAGAGATAACAAGATCTAGATACTCAATCTACTGTCTGTTCAATTTGCATTTTTCTAGGTGAAGAAACAACTTATGCTTATCCAAGACTTTGTAAACCACTCTATGGTGCTCTTCTAATATCTGAGTGAAGATGAAGATATTGTCCAAGTACACTACCATAATTTCTTCTACTATGAGATACCAATAGATATCATTTATTATTGTCTGGAATATAGTAGGGCTATTTGTCATACTAAAGAACATTACCAAAGGTTCAAAGAGTTCATAGTTCATATAAAAGACTGTATTTTACTTGTCACCAGGCTTGATACAGATATTGTTAAAACTCCAACAGATATTGAGTTTGGCAAAGTAGTAAGCCTCTTGAAACTTAATAACCAGTTCAGAGACTAGCAGGAGCAGGTATTTGTTCTTGATAGTCATCATATTAAGAGTTCTATAGTCTTGTACCAACAAGAGAAAGCTATTATTTTTTTTGATGAATAATGCTAGTACAGCTATAAGAAACTTGGAATGTTATATTCACTCATTGTGAAGATTTTCAACAGTGAAGACATTCAACTTTAACTACTTTGCAGACAATACAGAGTATATCTTGGATATCTTAGGCTTAGCACTGGAGATTAATTTGATAGCATAGTCCTACTGGCAGTGGTTTGGGAGCATATCAAAGTTTTCTTTGGCAAAGACAGATTTGAAGTACTGAATATGTAGAGAAATAGGTCTTCAAACTTGTTATGGTAAAAGATCTCTGAAAGACATTTGAAGAGAGTAGCTGCTACATAGATATCAAGAGCCAAAGGCTTAGAACACTACTGAGCTATGTAGAAGCAATCATCTAACTCTTTCTGATACTTGGCAGAAGTCTATAGGGTTTGAGATGTATCTTTGTAGTCATCTACCAAAGTAAGAAAAGAACAAGGCCTACATGTATTGAGAACTTGTTCTCAGTGCTTCTTGGCCTTCTAAATATTTTGACAACTAGTGCAGTATATGGAATATTGTATCATAACCATTTCTCCTTTTTGCTAGTTTACTTTAGAGCTGTGATTCCATGTAAAGCTGAGGATGAGGTCCTACTTACTCATGCCTGACACCTTCAGCAAGGCTTGCTCTGAATGTGACTGATAGTACAGGATCACATCCACCATCTTGGAAATTTGACTATCTTTATTAGGAATACTATTAATATCATAGACTGGTATGGGCTTTGAGAGCTTGCAGGTATTCATATAGTGTTGTTTCACAAAGATTTATTTAAAAAAGATCACTGTAGCTCTGGAGTTCACTAGCACTCACACAAAGAAGTATTTAGTATCAGTGGTTTCTAGAATAATACTTATATTAGATTAATATAAGAGAACTCAATAGATCTTCTGTTACAAACTAGTCTATCTTATATATTATAGACTTTGGTCTGTACACATACTACAATTATCCTGCTCTTAAGTCCATATGCTCTCTACAAGGCCAACATACTATATAACTATACTGTAAAATGTTATCTGTTCCAGAATCTTCTATGACCTTCTCTGTATCATATAATCATGTGACCTGCGTCATATTAATGTTAAAATGAGAAATAAAAATAAAATAAATAAAGTTTATTGTTTTCAACTCTGATAAGGAAGATATAACAAAGTTCTATAGGTATCAATACTCTTGATAGTTAGGTATAGGAATAGTTTTTTCTCCTACTTGGGATATTTAACAAATGCTATGAGATTGGCATAGCATAGACAAACAGGTGCATTTAATAGCTCACTGTTCTCAGGAATGTATTCTTCTATCTCAAGTATAGTAAACTTATTTACTAGCAGTCAAGACATACAAATTGCTGGCTGTTTTATACAAAATCCTGATTACAGTTCTCATCTAATCTTTCTTGTTCTATAGATTTTTGTTGTAGTATTTCTTTAATATTCTTTAATATGTTTAGATCCTCTATCAGTTCCTCCTATTGCTTAGTGGTTAGTTACCATATATCTAATTTTATTGAGTACTCATAGACTACATAGTTTAGATCTCTATATCAGTAGCATTCTTTAATGAGAGTAAGATAGAGTTTCTAAGTAGTATATATATTTATAGAGATACCTAGAAGAAGTACCAGTGGTAGTTGGTATAAGAGATATAACAGGACATAGAGTGGCTGTCTAGAGATAGGGATAACTGAAGAACTTCATAGTGCTTAGAGAGCACAGAAATATTATATTAGGTCTATTAGAATGCTTTGTTTGCTTGTCTTTATTACTTACAGTGACTAAATACATGACTTATCTCTAGGAATATTTTAAGAGAACAGAATGAAGTTCTTTAGAGGTGATAGCTACTCTAAGTATCTGAACAGCTCATACCAATTAAGTATTAGAGAAACATTACTGATCTAATCTAGGAATGATGATATTAAGTGGCTAGGAACTTGAATAGAGTGGTCCAGAATATTGATTGTATGGTCACAAGCTGAAGGTATTCTAAGATAGGAGTGGCATTAATGACTTGTTAAACTCTATAGAGTTAGTAGTAGTGTTTAGTACTTGCATATAGAAGAAGAAGAAAGCCACTGTAGGCTCTGGTAGTGTTAGAGACTCAAGTCTTAACAAAGTAGTAGTTCTCTTATAGTATTCATAGTTAGTCATATGGAAGATATGTTAGATCAAGCTTGGAAACTTATCTGAAAATAGTTGTAATTATCTACTAGAGTAAGTAAAGATATTTAGATTATAAATTCAGCTAAGATGTTTATCTGTGAAAATGCACTTGAACTGTAGACAATAAAATTAGCCTCACAATAACATTAGCCTCAACTTATATGTTGTGCCAACTACTTGTTGCATGGCTATAATTTGAGATAAAGAACAAGTATAAAGAAGAGCTAGGAAAGAAAGTGTCATGGTACACTTAAACTCTTATATTTTATTTCTTGGACAATGAAAAGGCATGTGACCATTGTCACATGATGTATCACATAACATTACATCATAGGCCTAGAACATTATAGAAAGAACTAGAAAGAATAATGTCAAGATATATGTCAATATTATATCAGCCTTATGATATACTCATAGATGACATATAAGCCTTAGGGTAGGGTTATTTACTGTTAGCACAGACCATGTATTAGTAGTATATATAGTATAGGAATACATCAGGGACTCTTTACTGAGTTCTCTTATGATATTTATAAAACTCTTGCTCTATAGGACTACTTAAGTATGCTACTGATTATTTTGATTAGTGGTTGCCACAACAGAAAGTCTACTAGAGTTTTATTACCAGACTAGAGAACTATAGAGTATCTACTTGGTCTTAAATACTAAGTTCTGTAATTGAAACTATGACTAAGGAAATGATAGTATAGGAGATAGCTAAGAAAATATTATAAAGATGTTCTCTAAAAGATAAGACAATCTAAAGTCTAGGTGATAAGTTACTAGGCAGTGGAATATAATAGAATAATCTATGAATGTGTGGGTGTGGATATAAAAGTACACCTAGAACTGGTTAGTATCAGAGTTGAAGACAGTGAACTTTGTTTCATTTCATTTTTCTCTCTTATTTTAATTTTATTTTGGAACTTATAGTTAGGATTAGTGTGGTATCACATGTAATAGTCACATACATCACAAAGAGTGATAGATACATGACACTTGTCTCAGAGTGGTCATGCTTGTCACATGTTATATATCACAAGAGAAAATTTTAGAACAGATGATATCTTATAGCATAGTTACAGTATGTTAGTCTTTGTTACATACTATCTGACTCCATTATAGATAATATTTACCTAAGCTCTACTCCACCCAAAACATCTGTGGAAGTGGATATCTTTCTTTTAGTTTGTATACTACTTCTAGTATAGATCAATCTAGTTCCTTTCTATATCTGATCACTCCATTACTGATTAAATGTATTCTTATGATCTCCATGGAACTACAGACCTGATTTCCAAGGACTTTAGTATACCCAGAGTAGTTATTTATCTTCTTTAATTCTTAGATACTAGTATTTAAAACATGTGGATACTCTATAATTCCTTAGCTTGAAAATCAACTAGTAAATTAACTAGTATAGTACACTATTCTATATACTTACACTTGGAAGTCTGACTTCCACAATGATTTGCTTTCTATTACAACTTTCTTCTGAAATATGATTGTTATGACATACAAAGATACAGTCTATCCACTGAAGCTAAGATTACTCTAGATTCATATTTGTAGATGTTGGATAATGTTCTTATACTCTTCTGATGTCTTCCATAATTTTCTCACAGATATTTTATTCTTCTTGGCATATTTCTTACCTAACAGTCTTCTAGAGAGTACATAAATTTTAGAGTAGAGTAATTGTCATGTGTATATAGACTATAGTCTATAGTATATAAGTTAGACTAGTTTGTAATAAGAACTCCATTGAGTTTTCCTGTTACAAGGTTCTTTTTTTGACTTAACAATTTGAGTCTTTAATTATAATAGTTAGAGTCTTATCTAAGGCCAGAAAGTAGAAGTCTTGAAAGTCTTGAAAGTATATACCAATATTATCTCATTATATATATTGCTATTACAAACCTCTTTCCTTTCTTGGCTAATCTTTTATATACTTCTATCAGAGTTTCTAGCTATTTAGATGCAATCATTCTTTAGTTATATTAGCATTGTTCTACCAGATTGGAATATATTCTATTAGCATTTTATAATTAATCTAGACAATTAGAACTTTTCTGGAGATTATAAACCCTATTAAAATTCATAAACTTTGTCAGCCACTCTAATAGCAGAACAGAATCTTTTTATTAGGAACTTGAGACATAAATTAATTTGGCAGTTTTGGAACCTTTCTCTCTATTTCTTACTTTCCAAATAATGCCTGTCTTGAATGTTCACCACTTCTTTCTTTCTTACCACTATCTAATATGGTAGCACCTAAAAAAGAATTAGTGAATATACTATATCCTACTATAACTAGAAAACTTATAGTCAACCCAATAGTCCAAAAAAACTTCAATATGGACATGGATATCAATACACCAAGGGAAAGGTTGGCTTTATCCAGTGTTAACAGTTTTAGGGAGTTGTCAGTGTACTCAAGTGTCTCTTTTGTTTCTTATCATGAAAGGATGGAAATTCAAAACAACAAAATAATCTGAAATGAAAAGGTTACAATCAGTGAGAAGGAGAATTTCTCACTATCATATATGTTACAAACTCAAAACCTTAGAGTTGGTTAAGAGGATAAACCTTGTATTGGGTTAATACAAGAGAACTTAATAGAGAACTCTGTACAGGATTGTCTACCTAATCTACAAATACCTAATGATCCATATGAGCTATTTCTAGCCTACTCTAAACAACCATGTGTATGTCTTAAGATCAACATGTGTTTCACACATTGTATGACATCATCCTTCCAGAACCTTCTACATCCTTCCATACGTCATATGACTTGTGACAGTGTCATCTGATGTGACCTGCTGTGTAACAGTGTGATCTTGTCACTCTAACCCTAACCCTAGTTCTAAAAATAGAATAAAAGAAAATAAATTGAAAAGAAAATAAAAATAAAAATAAAATAACAAAAAGTTAAGTCCACTTCTTTCGTTCTTGACAATATACTACTCCCAAAATAGGGGAGGAAAAGATGGCTAACAAGGCAATAGACCATAATCTCAGGAATAGGGAACAATATGTAAATAATGAGGTTTTTACCTTGAACAACATGTGTAACCCACAAGGTAAGGGTGTAGTCTTTAATAACCATAACACAAGTATGTTTAAAGACATTGAAACGTCTTTAATCCCCTATGAGGATAATGGTCCTATGGAATCTAATGCTTGGGATAGAGAAGCCCATTCTATTTTGATTTTTGGAACTATGGACTTTTTGGATATTGATACTAAGAATGTGTCAATATTACTTTTACAAATAGCTAATTTCATTAGCAACAGAAAGTTACACAAGAACAAGAAAATCTTGCAACTTAATGGGTTTGGCCAAGCTGCCTGGTATTTTATTTCATCCATCTATAAAGCAGAATGGAACATACTAAAGAATGGTAATAATAATAGAATATTGTGACAAAACATTGTGTCAAAATTTACTCCCAAGATCAATGTTAAAACTAATAGCAAAGCCTATGAATCCAATAAAAAAGACAACTGGTTTAACAAAGGAAAGCATGTGGAAGTTGTTAAGGTTCATTCTCCTATTCTACCAAGACCTTCCAAAGAAACATTGGAAAAATTAAAATTTCATAAGAAAAAAAATATCAAATCAAGAGATACTACTAACTCTAATGATAGATGGTCATATACTCAAGCATCAACTCCAAAAGTCAACGAGATTCTGAAACTCAAGGAGAACTTTTCCAACTTGTCTAACAAAAAGATCAAAAGTATTCACAATACAATCAATGACTCTGGGAAGATAAAACCCAGAATCAATATAACCACTAAAGAACCCTCTTGTAGGCAAATCATCATTTATATGGATGATGACAACAAAGTAAAGCTCATAGCTTCATTCAATTTGTATATTACTAACTTGAATAGGGTACTCAAGAATATCAAATCTGATGTTAGGGCAGACTTTGTATGAATGGAACAACATAGGGTTGTGATTACCACAAACACAATTGCATCATCATCAGATTTACAGACAATTGAACAGTATATTAAAAATGTCAATAATATGGACTCTAACAATATATCAACTTCTTATCTTCTACAATCAAAATTCTATTTAAAAATAATAGGTATATTTCATCTGATGGAAAACACTAATACACCCATCAATTCTAGTGTGATAGAGACAATCTTAAAGAATATATATTTCTTGAATAACATATCTCTGGCTTCCAAACTAAGAGTTATCAAAGTGTCACTAAAATCTAACATGGCTATTGTATAGATTGACATCTGGAATTCCCAGAGTAGTACATTGGCAAAGACTCTCATTAGCCATTACTTCAATGTAGGAAGCTACATTACCATTATTTGTGGTAATAATGATATTTTTGCAAAATGTTCAAAAGAACAGAACTCTTACTGACTTAATACTCAAAACCCAAAAATATTTCAACATTATTTCTATTCAAGAACCTCCCTAGTTATTTATACACGTTATTCTGAGTTCTATTAATGAAGAGAGTGATAAAGTCATAGGTGTCCCAAACCATCCAAACTAGATTACCTTTTTCAGATCAAATTTTGGAGAGCATGACCACCTAAGGGTCATTTTTTATATTAACATTCATTTAATCTCTATGTGGTTTTCTCTACAAAAAGACATTTTTAACCACAAAGACATTTGCTGTTTTTCTTTTTTCAATAATAGATCTATCTTTTTCATGATTAACATTTATTCTAATGGTAAACAATTAGCTTTAAAGTATCTTAAGGATACTGAAGCTGACATTTGCAATATTCTAATTGTAGCTTATTAGATTCTACTTGGTTCAAACACTCATGTCTGGTGAATATAACAAGAAAGTCTAAAGATTGGTGGAATGAGGACTATCAAGCAAAACTCACAGCTTACAGGTCATCCAAGAGAGTTAAGGAATGGAAAGACTTCAAAAAAAATGGTGAAGACAGCAAAACATATCTTTTTTGATAAAAATATTCAAGAAATCACATCAAAAAATTGTAGGCTCTGAGATTTGATGAATTGGGTTAAGAAACATAAACTACCAGCCATAGAAGTGATACAATATAATGGACAACTATGCATTGAGATTGAAGATCTTTAACATGCTCTACATCAAAAATTCAATTCAGTATAAAATCATCAAGTGAATATATTACTGCTAAATGAAATTCCAACCAAACTGTTATCATCATGTAGTTCCTTTTCAGGAAAAGAATTCATGGGTACTATTGACAAGTGCAGTAATTTGTCTGCTCCAGGCCCTGATAGAATTTCATGGAAACATCTCAAAGCAATTGTTAAAGATGATGAATGCTTAGAGAATATTGTTAATATTGCTAATGCTTGCATTGACTTAGGACATTGGCCAACTCATTTCAAGTTGTCTTTATCCATCATCATTCCTAAGCCCGATAAAGCTTCCTACAACTCCATCAAATTTTTCTACTCTATCATTCTCCTGAATATACTAGAAAAACTGATTAAGAAAGTTATTGCACTCATTTCTTTCCATCACTCAATCACCAGATGTTACCTCTGATATTAGACAAAGCAAGTTTCTATCCTAAAGTATCTATCTTCTTTTTCAACTATTTAGTAGACAGGAAAACATATTATTTATGGAACAGTTTCTCTTCTTCCTCTTTCAATATGGATGTAGGTGTAGATCAAAAATCTACCCTATCTCCAATTTTATCTGCTCTTTTCATTGCTCCAATTTTTCACATTTTTAAAAAAATAATAAATAATTTAAAAATTCCTGTATCATTTCTTTTGTTTGTAGATGATGGACTTTTCATTTCTCAGGAGAAATCTTTTGATAAAATGAATGCTCATCTTTTTTGTAGCTACAATATCATCTCTTTTTTATTAGAATAATTTGGACTCATAGTAGAACACAGAAAACCTGAAGTTTTTCATTTTTCCAGGTTGCATGGTTTCTTCAACCCTTCTTTACTAGACCTCAGTCATATTAGAGGCCCTGTTACGACCTTAGACTTGGCTTAGGTTGCAACTTAGACAAAGACTTGAGGAAGGATAGGGATGAAGTTCAATTGGTAAAGCATAAGGACTACAGAGTAGTATCTACACTATATATACGGATAGTCTAT
>Ga0157364_1004432_pt1 | contig 14021 bp, 6 predicted proteins | sample AttsexASBM2_FD_111476 | JGI IMG/M metagenome (GOLD analysis project Ga0157364, IMG submission 111476) | Fungus gardens microbial communities from leaf cutter ant in Ribeirão Preto, State of São Paulo, Brazil - Atta sexdens ASBM2 | ecosystem: Host-associated > Fungi > Mycelium > Unclassified ... | reverse complement strand
GTTGTAGCAACCACTCACCGGAATGGCACTCATAGTTTGCTTACTTCAGCAAAGCTCTCAGTTGGCTATCTAGTAGTGGGGATTTACAAGAGAACTCGACAAGGAGCCCTTGCTACATTCATCTACTATATATATACATGGCTCCTGGTCCATGCTACAACAATATCTATCCGGCCCTTAAGTCTATGCGTCTTCCTCCTGTCCTATTACTCATCCACATGTGTTTTCCATAAGGCCACCATGCTTCCTACATATGCTCTGACGTCATACTCTTAATCTCCACTGTACATGTGCACACCATGTGTACACCATGAGGAACCCTTGTCCCTTGACATCATCCCTAACCCTAACTCTTCTCTAGACTCTTCCCGATCCTTCTAGACCCTAAGTCCTTCCAGACTGCTCTAGACTACTCTAGCTTCTATCACATGACTTCCAGGTCACGTGCTCTTCCTCCATTGTAGACTAATAATTACTACTGTCCTATTTCTGTCCACTAACCCTAACCCTAAAGTCTGTCCGCACTCTCGTCTTATAACATCACTCAAGTGTCATCTATTTATACTAGCATAGCTTACATGCTACTTATACATGGACAACATATGTCTTATACATGTGTCTTATACATGTCATTCTTTATATAGATAATATGCACATCCTGTAGATATGTTAGGTATAGTTCACACTTAGACAAAAAGTCTGTGGAGTTCAAATGGAGTTCAAATCAAGTATAGAAACTTATCTGAGAAGTATAGAGTTGACTTTTGCAAATGATCTTGGCTTTAGCTTATGTATTATATAGTTCTTACATTTATTTGAGTAACTAAGTTATTCTTACAGATGTAAGTAAGTTCACTATAGAAGATGAATTACTTATAGAGTTTTAATAGAAGTAATTTGCTATGAAAGATATCAGCACTTAGAGTTTGAACTTTGACATTTGACAAAGTATATAAACTTCAGTAAATATATTGTTGTTAGTAAATTCAAGTTATACTACTGTATATTGTTAATGAGAAAAGCTTAACTAACTTTACTAGCTGAGCTAACATTTTGCTATTCTTAGACATATTATAAATTAAGCTAATCTCTGAATTACTTTATACTAACAAATTTTTCTTATACTTTATATACTATAACTTAATACTAGTTATAATAAAGTTATATTCATTTTCTGACTTATGTTAATTATTTGTTAGGATGACTAAAAGAAGTCTGCAAGAATTTGCAAAGTTTTTTTTTTTTTTTAATTCAACAATTTATTACACAGGGCACATAGGTAGACTGTGGTAGCTACTTCATAACTACATATATAACAACTGAAACTACATGTAAAAGAAAAAGAAAAGAAAAAGAAAAAGAAAAAGAAAAAGAAAAAAGAAGAGTAAAAAAAACCTGAAAAACAAGTCTCTAGCAAAGTGATCTACACCTAGCTAACTAAGTAGTATGAGACAAAAGGCAAATGCACTCGGATCAAGATCTAAAAACAGGATGAAATAGGCTATCAAATCTCTTCTTGGATTTCAATATTCATTGAATCTACCACACTCGTGAAGAATGTGACGTCTTGTCTCTATAGGATAGAGGCTGCATGGACAACTAAAATTCTCTCTAGGGGAGAAACATAGATGATATTCACTGATAGGAGTGTGGTTGGTGATCACTCTTGTAGCCCTTATATATAATGTATTTGAATGGCCAACATATTGAAGCCATGTTTCGTCTTTGCTGTACAAAGGTCTTAAAATTTTGTCATTACTATCAACTAGTTCTTAGAAATTATTTCTCTTCAAATCAGATGCTTGGAAAGTCATTTTCCAGTTACTGATGATGTTGTTGCATTCAGATTTCTTGTTAAAGTCCCAAGAGTTTTTGGCTGGGAGAAACAATGTGAGATTAAACAATTTGGTTTCAATGTTGATGTGTTTGTGAAGGTTCCACTTGCTTTTACTTGGGCATTCCTAGAATTTAATCATGTTCTCATGATGATGGTTAAAGAAATCTCTAAGATTATTGAGAATGAGAGCCATTTGTTTTTGGAGTGGGTGAGATAATGGATCAAATATCTTTTTTGCCATGTGGATTGAATCAGTGACAACAATGATTTTAGAAATGTCTTGAAGATATGATGCTTGGTTAATACTACATCTAATGGCAAAAAATTCAGCTTCAGTGCTTGTGACATTGATAGCATGATGAAGTGTTTTGACTATTAGTTTGTTGTGAACATATATATGCATAATAGAGGAAGCGACATTATTTTTAACACTGGCATTTGTAACCACAAGTGCAGTCAATGGAGTATTTGATGATTCAATAGCTATATTGTCAAGTTGTTGAATCCAAGACTTGAAAAGGCGGTCAGAGCTTTTACTAAATAGATGAAAAGAAAAACAATTAGGAAAACAGTCAATTATTCTATTGTCTGGTTTAAATTCTGGGTTAAGAGGATCAAAAGAAGGAAAAACTTCATTGAACAGATTATCCATGTCAGCTAAATGGCCTTTGATGAGACTACATTGGCACCTAGTTAACGAACTAAGTGAGAGAGGGTGAGAGTGCATGGTTGAGTCAGAATTGTTCGATCAAAGGATATGATTGTCTGGGAGAGCATGCACTCTGAGTTCAGACCTTCCACTAAGTTTTTGTAAGTGTAATTAGATGGGGATAAGGCCAGAAATAGCCTTAGTACCAAGTGAAGGAGCTGTTTTGAATGCCCCAGTTATCCATAAGGCAGCACATCTTTAGAGCTTTTCCAAAATCTTCAACAGATAGGAAAGAGGAGCTTTGGTATAGAACTACATTTGAAAGCTGTACAATGCTATTGGTAGGGCACAACTTCTGTACAGTAGATGTTTTTGATGTGGTGATAGTTTTCTCATTGAGTTGCCTAACATCTTCATACAATTTACTGTCAATATAGCTTTGTTCACATAGAAGTCTATATGTTGACAGAAAAGGAGTTTTCTGTTAAAGATAAAACCCAAATATCTCCACATTTCCTTTGGATGCAAAATTGGGCCACCTATGTTATGATCTAAAGTCCTTAGAGTGGGACAGAAGAACAACTCTTATATTAAGTAACACAAGAGAACTCGATAAAGAGCTTTTTTACAAAATAGTCTACCTTATATACTCTTACAGATGGTCTGTGCTAGCTACTGTGTACCCTATCCTAAATGACCATGTGTAAAACATGAGGCCAACATATGGTGTCCATGTTGTATGACATTATTTTGTTCCAGAACCTTTTACTTTCTTCTTTCAAGTTCCATGATCAATGTTGTGACCACATCATTAGATGTGACTGATGTGACTGATCACTTATAATCCTAACCCAAGAGTTCTAAAAATAGAAAAGGTGAAAAATAAATCTAAAATAAAATAAAAATGAGAAAGAAAATAAAAAGAAACAAAGTCTACTTTCTACGATCTTGACAACCTATAGTAGATAAGTCAAGGGGAGGAGTGTTAAGGACCCCATGCGACCTAGAGAAATGAAAGATTTCAGTCTTTGAATGTTCAACTAAAAGCCCGAATTTAGAAAGAAGATTGAAAGCTACATTGTAACTGCTAAAAAGACAAGCATTAGAGATCTGAAAAGATTTGCTTTGCATTAAGAGAAGACCATCATCAACAAAAGATAAAATGGAGATTTTTTAACTGTTTTTCCAGAATATGAAGAAATAGAGAAAGATACAAAGCAGAAAAAATAGAGGAGAGGGCCGATCCTTGTCATACTCCCACATTAATGTCAAATTGAGAAAAAGAAAATTTGTTCCAAAAATACTTGATTTTCCTATCGACAAGATAGTTTGAGAAGAATTTGACTACTTTTGAATCAAAGCCCGCTTTGCCAAGAATGAGGGTTAGAAGACGATGATTAAGTGACAGGAAAAATTGTGCAACGTCAAAAGCTAAAGAGCTAGTTGACATGTTTTTGATCCATCCCATATGAATAAAGTGGGTGAGAGCGATACCCATGTCAGTAGTAAACTTGAATTTTAGTCTGCCTAATTGGCTTTGGTGAATAAAATCGTTGGATATGACGTGGAATTGAAGTCTGTCTCCAATTACTTTCTCGATTAGTTTTCCTAGTGTGTTGAGAAGCACAATTGGCCTGAAGGACTTGGAAGAATCATATACCACCTTGTTAGGTTTTGGAATAACAATTGTTGTCAAGTTTTTGAAATGATTGGGCCAATATCCTATCTCAATATAAGCATTAGCAATGGTGATAATGTTTCCTAAGCATGTCTTATCTTTGACAACGTGTTTGAGGTATTCTCATGACAATTTATCCAGACCAGGAGCTGACAAGTTATTATACTTGACAATGGCACTTGTGAATTCTTCCTCTGAAAACAGCAACCATGACAAAGAGCGATATGGATTTAATTCATTGAACACATTCTTATCCACTTGATGAAATTGAGTAATATTGAATGAAGAATGAAGAGCTTGCCAAAGATCTTTCAATTCTGAACATAGACAACCATTATACTTGATCATTTCTATGGCTGGAAAATTATGCTTGTTAACCCAGCTCATAAGTTCCCAAGGTCTGCACTTCTTATTGGCAATTTCTTGAATTTTTTGATTGAAGAAAGCCCTTTTCATATTTTTTACTGTTTTTCGGAAAGTCTTCCAGTCTTCAATATTCTTTGAAGATCTATATTTTACCAGATCTTTGTTGCAATCGTCATTCCACCAACTTTTTGAATGCTTTGTTACATTGACGATTTTTGAATTCTCCATTCACACAAATTCCACAATGTCAGCAAAGTCAGTGACAACTTTTTCCAACTGGTGATTCTCCAAAATGTTCAACATGTCCAATTTTATAAAGGATGTAATGACCTTCTTAATGAACAAATCTTTCTTATTACTATTTTTTACAATAGTTCTTTTTCAAAGGTTGATATTTATTTCAGCAATGGGAATGGTGATCAATAATAGTGTGTGATCAGAGGTGAGATACCAATTAGAATGGATTGAATGACTGTTCAATTCGGTGGAGTCACATTAGAGAAACATTAAGTCAATTACCAAGTTTGAGTCATTGTTGTTGTTGGAATACCTAGTAGGAACTTGATTAATAGGAACCAAGAGGTTAAGGTTAAAAGAGTCTGCAATGATAATAAGGTCATCACTAATAGACAAATGATAAAGGAACAAAAGGTCCTATAAACTGTTACAAATATTAAAATCTCTGGTCATAACTAATAGATTGCAAATGTTAATTTCTGTATCCTTGAGATACTTTATCACAGAGTGAGAAGAATCAGAATATACATTCATAATCTAGAAAAGTTCACTATTGATGAAAAAAGAAGCTAGAAGAATATCTCTGTGATCAATAATGTCTTTATGAAAAAAAAAAAACGAAATGATGCGAGTCTGATGTTGATGAAGATAGCGACTCTAGAACACTCCTTTGTTATATCAGGTTCTCTGACAAGTATGAGCCAGTTGGGATGATTAACAACACCCACCAATAGAACACCTTCACTATCTGCTGAGCTAGGAATTGATCTTATTGTTGTCCAAAACAGTTCTTGGATAAATATGATATCAAAGTTATTGTTGACCTCTAGGATTGTCTTTATGACGAGATTGTTTTTTCTGATGTTTTGCAAGAAAATCCTAAGATTGTTCAAAATCATATTGTAGAGTCGTTCACAGTTAAACGAATTGAATTCTTCCTAGTTTCCCACAGTTTGATATATTCTTTGGAGTGCTATTCTTTGTTGAAGCAGTGCTTCCAGAAAGAACATTCAATCAAATTGGCTTGATGATTGCCTTTACAGTTGAGACACTTGAATGAATAAAGGCATAGCTCATCCTTCTTGGTTTCAAGTCTGGAAGGATTTAGTTTGTCATTAACCTTGCAACATCAAGTGAAATGACAGTGATTGATGGTTAAGTGGAACCCATTACAATTTATACATTTGGCCCCTTGTGTTATAAGACAAGAATGTGGACAGACTTTGGCTAAGGTTAGAGTTAGCTGGACATAGAACAGTAAATAATTATTAGTCTACAACAGAGGAAGAGCACGTGACCTGGAAGTCATATGACAGAGTCTAGAATGGTCTAAAATGATCGAGAGGAGTCTAGATTAGAGTTAGGGTTAGGGATGACATCAAGGGACTATGGTTCCTTATGGTATACACATGGTGCACACATGGTGACAGAGATTAAAAGAGTATGATATCAGGGCACATGGACATGGCATGGTGGCCTTGAGGTAGAAGCATAGTAGATGAGTAATAGGACATGAGGTAGACACATTGTTGTAGCACAGACCACATATAATTTATATAAATAGAGAAGCAATGCAGTGAGGGCTCCTTGTTGAGTTCTCTTGTAATCCCCACTACTAGATAGCCAACTGAAAGCTTTGCTGAAGTCAGCATATCATGAGTGCTGTTCCGGCGAGTGATTGCTACAACACCTTGAATGCGACAAACTCCTGCTATGTGTCCCCATTTCTAGCAATTCTTACATTGTGGAACTCCTGAGTTTATGTTTGTTCCTCATACTGTAGTGATAAAGCTTCTCACATTGAAGTGTCTGTTGATGATTTTTCTCACATTGGAACCATTTTGTATGTCCCATATGTCAATCTAGATGATGGCCATATCAGATTTAGGCAAGATCTTCATAATTCTAGGTTTGGAAGCAAGAATTATATTATTGAAGATGTGATTGGTCTTGAGAATGCTTTCAACTTTATTAGGCGAAATTTGTACATTTGAAAATTTGCTGATGTACAGGATACCTATAATCTTGAGGTACAATTTGGATTGTGGAAGTCTTGGAGAGGAGATCTAGTTCATATTGGACATGAGAGAATTCTTTACATATTTCTCAATCTTTTGAAGATCAAAAGTACTAGCCATATTGTTGGTCATGATTACGATTCCTTTGTCTTCTACATAAATGAAATCAGCAATAATGTTTGATTTAATATCTTTGAGAGCATGATTAATGTTAATAATATGCATGCTCGAATTCTTTAGGTATCATTTTGCCACCTCATTGTTTATTGGTATAATAACTTGTTTTCACAAGAGGCCCTTTGTGGTCATGTTCAGACAAGGTTTTGGTTTGTCATTGGTTCCATTGATAATTTTCTGGACTTGATCTATCTTCTCATTTCAAAGATACAGAAATAATTCTTTGATTTTCAAAGTGTCCAGAACTATGTTTGAGGGTGAATTTAACTGTGAGGATTGTTTAGATGATGAAGAAGCTTGCGAGTAGGACTTCTTCTATGGTTGTTTTTCATTTTTCTTGAAGTATTTGGAAATTTCATTTACCTCCTTAGACAATTTGGCTAGAATAGGAAGAGGAAGAGGGGAAATGAAAGTTGGTTTTGCCATTTCTTTACCTTTGATGCTTGCCTGATGTTATGAACTAAAATCCTTAGTGTGGGATATTAGAACAACTCTTGTATTGAGTAACACAAGAAAACTCAATAGAAAACTCTTCTACAAACTAGTCTACCTTATATAGTCTTACAGATGGTCTGTGCTAACTACTATACACCCTACCCTAAACAACTATGTGTAGTCCATGTTATATGATGTCATCTGTTCTCGAATCTTCTACTAAATTCTCCCAAGTTTTGTGATCTGTCTTGTGACTATGCTATCAGGCTGTGACTGATGTGACAGCGTGACTGATCAACCCTAACCCTAGTTGTTCTAAAAATAGAAAAATAAAACAGAGTGAAAATAAGTAAAATAAAGAAAAACTAAGTCCACTATTTGTAAACTTGACACCTGAAGTCTGCTAACCTAGGGGCTGAACTTCAATTTAACTTTGTTTCTGAAGGACATATTAGTTTTGTTGATGACTAAGCTATCCCAGTGAGATTTGTAGATAGCTAATATGAATTTCCATGCCGCTTTGCCAACACCTTTTAAATCCTAGACTTCGTTAGCCTTATCACCATCAATAGATTTACCTAAGATGTATTTGCGCATCCTAGAAAGAAAGTCCTTAACATCAGATGCCAAGTGTTCCATAGACCTATGAAGAGAAATTGCTCAGAAGTCACCATCCCAAGACTCTGGTTTTAGAGCCTGATTAATATTGTAACTCAACTGTATGTTGACCATGTTGTTTCTGGTAGGTTGGTTAAGGGCCAGTACCTCATTTAAAACATGTTGTTGACATGTTGTATTAGTAACTATAGTTGCCTCACTAGTTTGACTGTGCTGACTCCTAGGAGTCTTATATTCTAGTTGGATAGTACTGTTAGATAAGACAACAGGCTCATCTTTGTCTATTCTGTCACTTGCTTTCTTTACTTGTATGTGATATTTCTCTTTGTCTTTGCTCGAGGACATCAATAGGGACCTAGGTCTATGTACACTAGCATCAAGAGAGCAATTTCTCATCTTATCAACATTGAGGTCACCAATTCGTTTAAACATTTTGTTATATATATCATCAGCCATGTAACAATCTTTATTGAGAGCCATTTCAGTCATTGGAGAGTGCGAAGTATGAGTATCAAATGCTATATTCCCTGGATCTCTAATAGGTGCTACCATGCAAGATGGTGGTAGAAGAGAAAGAAGAAATGAATTTGCAAAGTTTATGATCTCTAGAAAAATTCAAGTTCCATTAATAAAATATGTAAATATACTACTTACCTCTAGAAAAAATCTAAGAGAATAGAAAGTTTTCTTATATCTATTGCTATTTTTAGATTGCTGCAACTTTAAATAATGAGAATCATATGATGTTAGAAGTGTAAATAATGGACTTAACTTTATTCTATTTTCTTTTTCATTTCATTTTCCTTTTGATTTTTCCTGAGTTTATTTTTGAGTTTCTTTTCTTTTCTTTTTCTTTATTTTTGGACTTAGGCAGAGGGTGTGACATAATGATGCATGTGACACAAAGAAGAACATAGAAAGTTTGAGAACAGATAATATTATACAACATGAAAACAATATATTGGCCTTAAGACAAATATATATACTTTAGAGTAAGATAGTTGTAGTGTGCCTACAGACCAGAATCTGTAGTATATAAGATAGACTAGTTTATACTTGGAACACTATCAAGTTTTTTTATATTACCCAATACAAAAGTGGTCTTTTGTTTTTATCTAAAGGTTTAAGTCATAATATATAAAATTTAATGGTTAAAAACTCTGCAGCTCTGATAAACCATGGAACTCTAAGGTTTAGCTAATAAAATTTTATTATCTTATCTAGTGCAAATATCTCCAAGACATTTTTCCAAGAGTTTACTTTTAGTGCAAAGTTCCTCAATGAGATACTAAAACTTTTTGTAATGTTAACAGCTATCTAGAATTTTCTCAGCTTTCTACTCTTTTTGTCCATTTATATTGTTAGAGTCTGGGAGAGAGTTTAAATATTTATTTAGTATGAAATCTTTAAATGTAGTAGTTAGCTTGATAATATTAAACATCAGATATAACCTTCTCAATATTAGTAGAAGCTTCAGTTTGTAGGCTATGTGCTTTACTTATTTCTTTACTATGTAAGGTCTGAGATATTAATACAACAGTTTTGTTGAAGAATAAATGATATAAATATTTATAGAGTCAAGATATACTTTGTCACTAAGTTAAAAAACTAGCATAAGAGTTTGTCTTTAGTTGTTATGACTTAGGTTTCAAGTTGAAACAAAAGAACTCTTGTATTAAGTAATACAAGAAAACTTGATGAAGTTTCCAGTACAAGCTAGTTTATCTTATATACTACAACTAACCTATCCTAAAGTCTATATACTTTCTATAAAATGTTAGGAGTAATTTACACTTGCCAAGAATATTTGTAAATATAGTATAAAAGATGCAACTTAATGGATATAGAGTGGAAATATCTAGAAATTAATGTTATACAGATTATTATCTTGAACATTGCATCTAGCTTAAACTTATCATATAATTGTACTTCAGAAGAAAAACCTTCCAATATTTAAGAATAATAGCCACTATATGTAGTTCTTTAGTCTGATGATTAACTTGGATTTGTGCTATACTTATCCTATGTTTTTTCTAAATCTTTTTCTAATATGTTAAGATAGTAGACAAAAAATAGAGTGGAACTTACTTTAAGTAGATATCTATGATTAGTCATAATAGAAAGAAGTCAGACCAAGTATAGAAACTTATCTGGAAATAAATATAGAAATCTGTAAGCTTAGATAAATATCCAAGATATAGATCAAGCTTGGAAGCTTATTTGTAGATGGATAATGTGATATCAGAAGATGACCTTAGCCTCAACTTATATGTTATGCCCACTACTTGTCACATAGTCATAATTTTAAAGATTAAAAATTAGCAAGAAGAGGATTCTTAGTTGCTTTTTTAGTTAGAAGAATATTAGAGAATTCTTAGTTTATTTCTAGACTAGAGACTACAAAGTATCTATTAGGTTTTATATACTAAGTTTATAGTTGAAAACTATAACTAAGGTAGTAATAGTGTAAAGGACAACTAAGAAGATATTATAAAGATAGTTTCTAGGATATAAGATGACTGAGAGTCTAGATGATAAGTTATTAGAAGGTAAAATATAAAAGGCTAATCTATGTATGAATAATCACAGAAGCAGAAGTATACCTAGATATGTTAGTTCTATTTGGAAGTTAGGAAGCAGATATCTTAGATATCTTGAAAGTCAGTCTATAACAACTAAATGCAACATTATTTGTTGAAACTAAGGTTCATGCTATGTTTGCAGATGTTCTTGGCAAGTATAAATTATCTTTTAACAAATTTTATGCAAAAATCTAATTCTAGCTTCTTAAATAAGAAAATAAAATAAAAACAAAGTCTACTATCTTTAACTCTGATAACTAGCTTGATCTATAATCTAGATACTTTAACTATTCTTGTAGATAACTACATTTGTTTCTGGATAAGTTTCCATACTTCATTTAATCTTCTTTCATATAACTAACTATAGATATTCACTTGAAGTAAGAACTGTACTCAATATAGATAGTAAAACACAATAAACTGATTTATGTAGAAGTATACCTAGAACTGATTAAAATTTTATCTAAGGTTAAAAAGTGGATATCTCAGAAGTCTTAGAAGATATCTTACTATTTTTGTATAAACTACCTCAACAAATTTCTTATCACAAAATAAACCACTCACTTGTTTGTAATATCTAACTCTTAAGTATACTCTTAAAGATTTAAAAGTGATTTAGAAGTTTAATAATTGATGAGAGATAAATAATAATAATAAATATTGTTAAGTCTAAGATTTAATCCTCAAACATAGAGATATATACAAAATAATGATGGTTTATATATAAGCTATTTCTATCATATAATCAATACTTATATCTAATAGAACTATTATCTGTCATAGTAGATGTCAGACTAATTATGATATATTATCAGAGATAGTTTGATGAGCACTTTCCAACACAAGTTTGATCATGTAAATCTACCTAGTTATTTCTGAGATAATAGCTAATGAAACTTATAGTTACTGATAGTCTGATATCTCAGTAATCTATTGTTACTTTTATATATCTTACAGGTATACAAATAGCTCTTATTTAGGGCTTTCCAGTGTAACTTGGTTTATGAGAATTAGTTTACTAGTTGTGAAAATACAAGTTTGTAATACTTCTTTTTGAAGTTATACTTTATTTTTCTGTATTTAGCCTTGTAATGATCTTTCTTCTTGTAGTATACATATTTATCTAACTTTAGTTTTGCATAAGCTTCTTTCTCTTATCTCTTTATCCTGTGTTTTTCCTTTTTTCTTTTCAAGATAAGCAACAAATACAGTCTGGAAAGTTAACTGGAATAACTAAGATTTTTTTAATTAGAATATAGTTGATAATTGTGTCAAAACTTAGTTTATCTTTAGAAGTAAAGAATAAGATAGTCTTTAAGATTAAATATATTTCAGAAAGAGAGTGAATAATGGTAATAGTAACAAGAAAATTAGTAAGAGTATGACTAAATATTTAGAGAATATAAGCATTTGTAAAAGCCATGAAAAATATTTTGTCTAGTATTCATGATCTTTATATCAATAGTTAAGCTTATTTCAAGTATCAGCAATAATGTTGTAGCAACCACTAATCAAAATGATCAATAGCATACTAAGTAGCTATTAGAGTTGAAGATAGTAGACTTTATTTTTCAATTTCTTTTACTTTCTTTTATTTTTACTTTTTATTTTTGGAAATTAGGGTTAGGGTTTAATGTAATATTACCAGGTCACAGTCACACAACAATATCATAATCACATGGTCACACCATCATGTGTTCAGTAAAAAGTTTTAGAAGGATAATGTCATATAACATACTATATACATATTGACCTTAAGATAAATACATGATTATTTAGGGTAGGCTAATGTAATAGAGCTCAGACCATTAGTTGTAGATATATAAGGTGAACAATCCTGTACAGAGTTCTTTATCAAGTTCTCTTGTGTAAACTCTATACAATATTCTTTCTTTCGGCTAGCTCTAAGATCTTAAGTTCATAACAGTAGTTTTATAGAGCAAGAGTCTCATAGGAATTACAAAAGAACTTAACAAAGAGTTCCCAATGTATTCCTACACTATATATATCTACTACTATTACAAGTCCTATCCTAAACTATATATATTGTTTATAAGTTTACCATACTGTTATACAAGACAAATATGTTGTAGCTATACTCTTAACATTATTATTTTAGTTTCTTCTACTATGTTCCAGACTTATAACATTGCATCATGTAATATATTATGTAACTGCAGTTATATGCCTCTTTATTGTCTAAAAAACAAAAGAAAAAATCAAATCAAAGAAAACAGATAAAGAAAAAATAAAATAAAAATAAAATATAAGAGTTCAAGTATATTATAACAGATAAACCCAGTATAAATTATTTTATTAAGTAGCTTATTGCTCAGTATCAGAGTAATTTATATCTTTACTTTTTTATTGTAACAGTTCTAATTTTCTGTTTTTTCTACATATACTATTATAACTTAAGACTTTGAGTAAGAACAAAAAATAACTCTTATATTAAGTAACATAAAAGAACTTAATAGAGTTCCAAATACAAGTTAGTCTACCTTATATAGTACAGACTATGGTCTGTGTACATATTACATCTAACCTACCCTAAAGTTTATATGCTTTCCATAAGATCAATATATTGTTGTCATGTTATATAATATCATCTATTCTAAAACCTTTTACATTCTTCTCTATGTCATATAATCATGTGACATGTGACTGTGACTTATATGACTACCTTGTGACACATGTGACTGTTACACATAATATCACATCATACTCTTTGCCTAAGTCCCAAAATAATAGAAATGAAAATGAAACTTAAAATAAAATAAAAGGAAAATAAGAAAAAGAAAAGAAAAGAAAAGTTCCTATCACTACAATTGGTTTAGAACATTGTTTCTTTTCCTCTGCTATTTTGAGTAATTCTCAAATATTAATATTGTCTGGATCTGATACTTCTATATTTGGAAGTTGGTGCCATTTTCTTCAAGTATAGAGATATTGTAAAGACAGTTACTTATTTTTGTGGTCATAATGACTATAATTGGTGTAGCACTAACATTTGTAGGAAGCATAAGTAAAAAATAGACTTGGATTGGATTTTGGTGAATTTCAGTGAATGTTTGACTTTCTTTAGTTAGCAGGGCCTATAATCTGTTACACAAGGAACTTGAACAAGATGTGTGCAGCTAAATTAATAAAGCTTAGTCTTTGTAGCACAAAACTAATGTGAGAACTGTAAGATATACAGTCCATCATTGTTGTAGCAACCACTCGTCACTCAAGGACAAATGATCTCACAACAAGCAAAGCTCTCCAATGGGCTATCAAGTAACGAATGGGGGAATTACAAGAGAACTTGACAAGGAGCCCTCGCTGCATTGCTCCTCTATTTATATAAGTTACATGTGGTCCGTGCTACAACAATATTACTCCTGCCCTAATGTCCATGCATCGTCCTCATGTCCTATTACTC
>Ga0157364_1004431_pt1 | contig 14023 bp, 10 predicted proteins | sample AttsexASBM2_FD_111476 | JGI IMG/M metagenome (GOLD analysis project Ga0157364, IMG submission 111476) | Fungus gardens microbial communities from leaf cutter ant in Ribeirão Preto, State of São Paulo, Brazil - Atta sexdens ASBM2 | ecosystem: Host-associated > Fungi > Mycelium > Unclassified ... | reverse complement strand
CCGTGAATGTTGCCAATATCAGGTTTAAATTAGTCGTTAAGAATAGCTCAAATCAAAAGCGATAATATTATATATATATATGTATATATATTTAAACCTGATGTCGGTAACATTCATGGGACTATCCTCTCGCATCAGTGCTTTGCCTTTTGTGTATACAACACTGCACGTTAATAACGAATGCTATGAGAATTAACCCTTTGACTACGAAGAGCGCGATACGCCAATATAAAATTATAGAATCTATGACAGCGGAGGGAGAAAATAGATCGGCAGATTATTATAAAGATGAATCTGTGAATCCGGGATTTAAGTATGATTTAAAATTTAACACTTAATTTATTAATAGCCTGTATTCTCGTACAGAATGATGTAGAATGATCAGACGCACGCAATCCTATATAATCTTTTTTTATATTTATATTGCCACGTCAGATAAAACGGAATTAAATACATACGATAACAAACGATACAGTTCGAAGAAGTAGAAATTCAATGGTCAACAAATCTTTAGAGAAAATTTGAAAATTGATAGATCTGCTTTCTCCTCATTATATCGACATTCCTCATATGTCTTCTTAAAGAAATGTAATGTCGTTAAATGTATATAATTGCAACTGATTTTTTGTGGCATTATATATACGACAGCTCATTTTTCAAATAATGTTTCAAGCTTCCATATGTAAGACATCCCGTATGTACGAATGATGTAGTGACACACAACTTCAACAACTTCGTTTTTTCACCACATTTCGTAGTAAAAAAGCACTACTGTACAAAAGTCTTCGAAATTACATTATTAATTCCCAGTGAGAAATGACAGTAAAATCAATTTTATTATCATTTCTCATTGGGTTCAACGGCGCCTGGATTTTTTCTAGCTTCGTATATAAAATTAATATTCTTGGCAGCGTTGTATAATAAAAAGTGTATAGTCAATATCATTTATTTGTATCTTGAGAGTTCTTTTTTATTTTTTAATCCATTTTCATACTCAATTGCTATATATTAATTAATCATTATTATTTATTTACCTTTTTTTTCTTTTTGTTATATGATTTAAAAAATAAAAATTTAGATGCATAAATAAAAATTATATATAATTTAAATTTAATTAAAATTCCATTTGTTAGAAAAGGATAGAAAAAATTTATTACATTATTACGGATTCGAGTATACTCGGGCATTATTTCTTACTTTTGCTGTTTGAAAGTAAAATCTTCTTGAATTTCAACTCCTTGAAACTAATAGATCGCAACTCAAACATTCTAGTTAATGTTTGCACAAAATGTCACTTCCTTTCTATTTGCTTTTCTTTTCTTTGCATTATCATGGTCTCACAAAGCTATCATGTAATCGAATCATCACTACAATTATTATCTCTCAGAATTCATATTCAAAACATAATATCTCCCAATATTGATTACGTAATGCTTAACGAATGTTTACAGAATGTATTGGACATTCATCGAGAATAAGAATAGAAGATATTAAAAGAAATTAATCAATTATATACGAGATATTTTATGTATATCAAGCTTGATATTTCCTGAAGTTGATTCTCTCTCTGAAGATATGATTATTTGTCTTCGAAAATTGAAAGTAGAATATATCGGAATAATTGATGCATTACTATTTTTGGATGCTATGATTGTCTGTAGGCTCGATTTCTTTTCGAGATTATTTTAATACTATTTTAATACTACAGTTCTCAAAATTGTTAGTAGTCCTGTTATAGTCCTGCTTCAAGAAACTGAATTTGAGGGCTCTCCCATATTGTATCGATAATATCTATCTTTCACACTATTCCCTCGCAACTCCCTCTAAGGGAGTTTCGAATATCGAAGAATATCGAAAAATGCCGCGTTGATACAGGATACTGCAGATTGTGATAGGATCTACTGCGTCTGTAATTGCACGGTAACTGATTCAAGGCGATACACAATGAAGTTCAAAGCAAAGAACATTGACCGATCACGGACCAAATCCTTGCCCGAATTTCGCAGTTGCGTTTCGGCACTAGGATAGTCAGTATATAAACTTAGAATGTAGACTTTAAGTTCGCTATAATCGGCCGATTATAATAATCAGTAAATCTTATAACATTTTCTCTTGATTGCACTACCGTCCATCAGTGCAACACTTAGACAGTGTTTCCATGGTTGGTGATAAGCGAACTCATTCGATGTACCGTGTTTCCGTGACTACGGTATAGTTCAAATTTTATACACGAAGTGGGTGATTTTGCTACCGTCTCACGTAGGAATGGTGTAGACCCAGTGACATTATAAAATTTGAAAATATGTAAAAGTCAAGCGGAAACAGGATTTCAACACAATAATGAAGTAGTATATATCATAATATGCACCACTTCAGTACAGACAGCGTCTACACGTAATTGGTGCGGTGTGAGGCTACATCTAGTGTATCTTAGGCGAAAACGTTAATTTAAGTGACCCTTAGAATTAGGGATTTGTGCGATTTGGCGATATATCGCAAATGCCGCGATTCTTTTTTCTTGAATCGCATATGATATACAACTAGAGTTTTAATCACGGTGGAATTATGATGGTTTTAATCGCGAAATCGCATACGATATAAAATCGCATCTGCTTTTATCTGCAATGAATGCATCTTTCGTGTCCACGAATCAATTTTAATTTCATTTACAATTTTTAATAAAAAATAAAAGTTTTACTAATACTTTTATATGATATAGTAATTTTTATATATTTATATGTGACTGAAATATTAGTTTGAGTTACCTTTAAATGGAATCTTGTGTGTTATAGTATTATCATAGCTACTGGCAGAATAACTCCATCTGTTGCGCCTCGAGTCGGTGAGTCAGAAAATTTTAATAGTTAAATAACTTAAGAACTTGAGAAGATTGACTTATGTCCAATTTTTTCACTTCCAGATAAGTTGCGGATAACCTTATTCGTTGTATTCTGAGAGATATCTCTTGGATAATATTATCTAGAGGTGAAAAAATTGGACATTAATAACAATTGTTTCAATAAATAAAAATGTAATCTATTATTTAGATATTAAAATTGTCAAAAAATATCTCAATTCAAGCTCTTTTATGGGAAAATATTAAATATCATTCTTGTATCAAATAATTGAATAAATAATAATCTTATCTGAGTGTGATAATAAATATTATTTAGTCAAAGAAGAATAAAGATTTTGGAAAGAGTAAAAAACAGTTGATACACATTTAAAAGATCATTGCCAGAATATATTTCCTGCGCTTTCTTTCTAACGGCACAAACTGTTTGCCATTATAGTTACAATATCATTTTACTCATACTACTCTCTCTCTCTCTCGCATTCATAAATATGAAAATACACGCACGCTGCAAACCGCGAAATAAGGAATATATTTATCTGTACACCATTGACCGCAAGATTGTTTTTTTAGATATATTCTCCCACGTATATCTTCGTTCATTATTCGGCCTTAAGATAAATATTGTCGTATTTACTTTCGTGATACAATTAACAGTTGTTTCGAAATTTTCGAGTTCTTTATCAAAATTTCACAAACGTTACATAATTTGTGACGAACATGTTATATTAATATTTATATTATTAAGAAGAATAATCGTATAAATTTCTAAAAATAGAAATTTCTAAATCGTACGTTAAAAAATGTTTAAAAAATGCTATAAAAGTTTTCTTCAAATTTATACATCTTTTCGATATTCTTTAGATTATATTTATGCTATTTGAATTTAGTTACATCAACATTTTATATATATGTATATGCATATGTATATATATATTAGACAGACAAGAAAAAAATTTTTTTAAATCTCAGCTCAAAAGTTTCGTGCCCTTAAATTTTTATTAAAAAATATTACGATTCAAAGGTTGTTCTCTAGCACGACGATTTAACGATTTTTAAATCAACGTTTCGGTTTTCCTTAATACATGTTTGATTTGGCGTAAAAATGGCTTAATTCAGATTTTAAATAAAGTACATTTTAAATATAGTATGTTTTTTGGTAAATTTATACATTATCGAAAATTTTGATAATACATTAGGTATGAATTATTTGGATCACCAATTATAATTCCATTGAAATTCCATTCCTATTTTTGCCCTTATTTGGTATATGTAGTTTATTTCAATTAATTAAATTATATTTTTTTTTGTATTATGTACTCATTTCTTTTTCTCTAATAATGAGTTTTTTATTGTCAAATTGAGACACTTGATTTGAAGATGTCAAAATTATAAAACGATATAGCACTCGTAAGAAAAATTTTCTAGCCTCAAAAATTTTTTTTATAAATGCAATTTTTAAAGGTCTTATAGGAGATCCTGGGAAAATTTCAATTGGATCTTGTTCTGAATAGACAATTTGAAGGGAGTAACAATCCATTGGAACGCTTGAAACCTTGCTAAATTTTTTTTGCTTGTCAGTTTAATATATATATCTGTCTGTGTGTGTTTTAAAAAGAATTAATAAAAAATTTACTTTGAGAAACTTTTAAGGGAAACTAAGTTTCCCTTAAATTTCAAAAATGGAGATTGACTTTACAAACGTTAAATTTATTTCTTCCGAATTAAAATTCTCAGCAATCTCAGAATCATATACTTTATATTTAATTATAATTGAATATTTACTCGTAAAGTATCTTTAGATATGTTGCTGTAAATAAAATATATTGACTATGAGAAAGTAGAAATAAATTCTAGAATTTTAAATCCCTAATAATTTATGTAGATATCTTCGCAATTTTTGATACGATCAGAAAAGAGTGAAGTCAATAAAATGTGTTCAAAAGAACGTGAAAAAATAATTAATTTAATAAATTAACATTAATAAAGAGGAAAAACTTTCTTGCATTGGGAAGTTTATGGTCACTCTTGATTATTATGAATTTATTGCACGAGTTGCACTGACAAATTCGCGCAAAAATAGATATAGCGATGATTTTCCAAGTTGTGCAAAAAAAAAAAAGAGAATTCGTGTTTACCACTGATTTGCAAAATTTAGAAGAAACGGAAATGCAACAAATTCTTACAGCGATTAAGCTGTTTATTCGCGTATACGAATGCATTATCCGAATCGCGAAGCGTGCGTCCTGTCTTGCTTAACTATTTTCACCTAGCTATTCCTTTGTAGATCACAGTCATCAATCATAATACGCAAGGTACTCCATTAGAAGATGATTAAGAGCGATTTTTCAATAATTGTTTCTATAAAATGTTACTAAGGATTAAAAGTAAAGAATTTTATTGTAAAGAATCTAAAATGAAATAATCAATAATTTCTTTATTAAATATTTTACACACAAATACGAAACAACTTCCTAAGGAAAAATTTGGAGTACACTTGCTTAAAAGGTAGAATAGAACACTTTTTGCCTTATAATTAACTTTCTTTTAACTTACTCAAATTACTTGTCAAATTGAATTACTTATTATACGACAATGTGTTACATGTCTGTCAATTATTTAAGGCACGCTTACTGAACAACTGATACGTCGTCATGTAAAGATAAAATAAAGAAAGAATTGATTAAAACTAATACTTCAATATATTATTATCCATTTAATATTTAACAAGAAATAAAGCACTTTATATTAAATTTGTACTTTTAAATGCAAATTAATGTTCAATACGTATTATATATAAATAGATTTAAGAACGAATTTATTTATTTTACGCTAATCAAAATAATGCCGCACATTGCTTAAAATGCTACTAAAGCATATGTTAATTTGATGCATGATAAATATGTTTTAGAATTTCTTTCCTATTAATTACCGTTAAAAATTTAAAAAAGTACACCTAAATTTCAACATTTTTTTATTACGATTGCTTTAAGTAATAATCTTAAGTTTTTGAGATTATCCGCTGCTTTTTACGGTATAGATATATAATTTAAAACCGATAAGTTAATTTTTAGACGTTATTCGTATTTTTTGAACATTAATCTACGTTTAAATGCACATTTTTTTCAATTTTGCGCTTTATTACAAAAATATAATATTAATCAGATAGTAATCTATTATAAGATTAATTTGTAGTTATGTTTTTCTTACTTTTTTCTCTACCATGCGCCGATCGGTATGTCTGATATATCGCGGGATATTATAGTTTTGATTGATATATTGAGCACATATATTACATATATATAAACATATATATATATATATATATATATATATATATATAATATTATCGCTTTCGATTTGAGCTATTCTTAATGACTAATTTAAACCTGATGCCAGCAACATTGTCCCGGCACTACCCTCTCGTATCAGTGCTTTACCCTTTGCGTATAGGACATTGCACAATACGAGTGCTACAAGAGCTAACCCTTTGGCTGCGAAGAGCGCGATACGCCAACGTAAAATTATAGAATCTATGGATCTTCCGAGTTACGCATGACATATAATGCATCATTTGCCCTTGTTATCAAATAATAAAGAAAGATAAAATGATACATCATGCGTTTTGTGCGTAACTCGGAACGCACCCTATGACAGCGGAGGGAGAAAACGGATCGGCAGATTATTGCAAGGATCCCAGGATCTAAGAATCCTGAGATTCAAGTATGACTTAAAATTTAACACTTAATGCTAGGCCCGTATTCTCGTCGTACATGTAGAATGATCAGACGCACGCAATCCTATATAATCTTTTTTTATCTTTATATTACCACGTCAGATAAAACGGAATTAAATGGCCAAACACGTACGGTAACAAACGATATAGAAGAAGAAACGATTCCTCCAAAGAAGCAGAAATTCAATGATTAACAAATCTTTAGAGATTTGAAAATTGATAGATCTGCTTTCTCCTCGTTATAATGAAGTATCGGCATTCCTCATATGTCTTCTTAAAGAAATGTAATGTCGCTAAATGTATATAATTGCAATTGATTTTTTGGGGCATTCTATACGACAGCTCATTCCTCAAATAATGTTCAAGCTTCCATATCGTATATAAGATACCCCGTATGTATGTGACGAACGTAGTGACACACAACTTCAACAACTTCATTTTTTCACCACTATTTCGTAGTAAAAAAGCATTACTGTACAAAAAGTCTTCGAAATCACATTATTAATTCTCATTCAGCGGCTCCTGGACCTTTTTCAGCTTCGTATATAAAATTAATATTTTTGGCAACGTTAAAATATAAAAAAATGTATAATTAATATCATTTATTTGTACCTTGAGAGTTCTTTTTTATTTTTTACTCCATTTTAATTTTTATTCAATAGTCACATATTAATTGATCATTATTATTTATTTATCTTTTTTTTTCTTTCTGTTATGATTTAAGAAAAAAAATTTAGACGTACAACAAAATTTAATTGAGATTCTATTTGTTAGAAAAGAATTGAAAAAAATTTATTACACAAATAATTCGAATATACTCGGTTCATTCCTTATTTCCGCTGTTTGAGAGTAAAATCCTCTTGAATTTCAGGCCCTTGAAACTAATGAATCGCAACTCGGATATTCTCAGTTAGTGTTTGCATAAAATCATTTTCTTTTTGTTTGCTTTTCTTTTCTTTGCATTATCATGGTCTCACAAAACTATCATGTAATCGAACATCACTACAATTATAGTTATCTCTCAGAATTAAAATTCAAAACACAATATCTCCCAATATTAATTACTTGTAATGCTTAACGAACGTTTACAAAATGTACTGGCCATTCGAAAATAAGAATAAAAGATATTATTGGAAGAAATTAATCAATTATATATAGGAGATATTTCGAGTTTACGTATTTCGAACTCGATATTTTCTGAGATTCTCTCTCTGAAGATATGATTTTGAAATTCCGAAATAGAATTAAAAGTAGAATATATCAGAATAATTAATTTTTGTATTTTTGGATACTATGATTGTCTGTAGGCTCGATGTCGATCTTTTCTTGAGATGATTTTAATATTACTGTTCTTTTTTCTCAAAAGTGTCTTGGTAATATAGTCCTGCTTCAAGAGACTGAATTTGAGGGATCTCCCATATCGCGTCGATAATATCTATCTTTCACACTATTTCCTCGTGACTTCCTCTAAGGATACCTGGGATCCGTAAAATGCCGCGTTGATGCAGGATACTGCAGATTGTGATAGGATCTACTGCGTCTGTAATCGCACGGTAACTGATTCGAGTGGCGATACACAACGTAAGGTCCTAAGCAAGGAACATTGGCCGTTCGCGGACCATTGTCCTCACCCGAATCTCGCGGTTGCGTTTCGGCGCCGGGATAGTCCGGCGCTGGATGCTGGGGTTCACCGATCGCGGTGAACTGCGACAGTCCGTACAGGACGCCGATGGATCTCCTCCACATGTCGTGACGGATTTGATTCGACTGCTGGTCCTGTTGCTCCTGAGGCTGCTCCTGAGGAGGCTTGCACTGGCGCCTCCTGCTCTGCGAAGAACCACTCTCGGTCGAGTTGCTATCCTCGCTGGTACCCAAACCAGGATCCCTCTCCTCGAATACCGCCATACTTATCGCGGGACTATCCTGGAGTGGCTTGATGTCGCCCGGACCGTAATAGACTAGATGAGGAAGCGGAATCACGTAGGGCGATTGTTGCTTCTGCTGCTGTTGTTGCAATTGTAACTTGCTCGCTTGCAGTTCCTTCTCCTGCGTGCTATTCTTCGTATTTTCCGCTTCATTGGGCTCGTTTTCACCGCCGTTGCAAATGCCAGGCCCGAAGAGGGACAGCAATACCGGCAGCAAGAACATACCGTGCATGGCACCAATGAAGATTACAAGGAAGACCATCTTGAAGAAAACCAGGAAGATATAGGTACCGGCCAATAGGAGGGCCATTAAGCCGAGTATCGTCGAGGCGGCTCCCTGAACGATCGGCAGACCCAGACTGTACAGGCTTTCCTTGACTCGATCCTCCGCCCGCGGCTGTTTCGATCGCATATAAGCATAACAGATGTGCGCAGTGAAATCGACGCTGAAGCCAATGCACATGATCAGATTGATCATAGAGATGCTATCAAGATTAACGTCCCACAGCGCCATATAACCAGCTACTCCTAGCTCGATCGATACGATACAGAAGGCAACCCACAGGCAGCAGAAGATGTTCGGGATAAAGATGAAGCTGATGAGCATCATCACGAGCGCCCCGAATATCATGCACTGAATGCTGGTCGGTCTTACCAGCTCGAATTGATCGAAGAACACGAAGTACGGATGGAACACGCTCGCATTGAGCGGCGATGCCGCACATATGCCACGTAGCTCTTTCACCATGTCCTTCTCTTGATTAGTGCCGCTCACATTCACCGCTTGTATCAGGAACCGACTCGCCACAATTTTTTCGTTCGTGTCGTCGAACTTAACGTCCAGAGAGAAGGCGCTGTTAGGATAGAGCCAGACCTCTTTGAGATTCTTGATGAAGTCATGTTCGTCTGTGATGCTCACGTTCAGATAATCCTGATTACGTGTTACGTAGTTGATGAAGCTACGGAGCCAACTCTCGGTGTAAACAGGAGCACTGATGTACTTACTCGCTTCGAGATTGCTCGTCAAGTTCTCTATTTGCTGCTGAATCACTGGATCACTGTAATCGTATTCACCGGATATTACAACCTAAAAAAATGACAAAAATGAATTTTAAAATGTATTTTTTAGAAGTGATTTTTTTATATCAAATTGAAAATCGCAAACAAATCTTCTACAAAAAAAAACTGAATAACTTTTTTGTACATTTACGTCCATCATAAGCTTTAGAACTAGAAAAAGACGAAGAGTTGAATCGAGATTAAAGTTAATCTACATTGGTGGAAACGGGCATTAATTTTTATAATCATCTGTCATTTTTCGCTCTTTTCCTATTTTGCAATTCATGAAAGTGGTAAAAGTAACAGTAAAGTCGCGGAGAATGTATTATACGTTAGTCAGACTTTTTCGGGAATTCCTGCGATATTCCCGTGAAAGTAATTTCGAGAAAGTGTAATCTCTTCTTCTCGGACCACGCAAAGCCGGAATGTCACGTTTTGTTACGATTATGCAATTTGTTTGATCTCAGCATACGTACATTTCGACATGAAACGTTTCGCGAGCGGATCCGTTATATGTCGTTATTAAGAGTTCATCGTGACAGTAGTTTCTCAGCGAATGACGTTTCCGCGCAGTCATCGGAACTTGACGGCTCATGATGTCAGGCCGTTATTAATAACGCGAGGAAACGCGATAGCGCGAAACCATCTTCGAGAAACGTACTTTCACTACAATGTATCGAACTAATGCGTCGGGGGAGAAAAGGTCTCAGTGAAATTCTTAGTCTACGATCATATCTCTCTCGATGCATTCATAATTTTATTTCATCGGAGAAAGAGACCTCAACGTCGTACAAAGAAACGCACTTAAAACGCATTGAAGTCGCCCTTCGAAAATGGAGGAAATTATGAAATATTCACTTATCTAGTTGAAACAATCATAGAGGCTACAGGAAACTGTTTCGTGACAAACTGATGTATCTTTCGAAATATATTTTTTTACTGTAAATATGACGTTTTTAAATATATGTGAATTTAAGTCAACGCGATTCATATTAAAACTTAGGATATTAGAATTTTATTTAGATAGAATAGAACTTTAATAAAAAATTTTATTTAGATAGAATAGAACTTTATTTATCGAATATAAAGCAATAAAAAACTTATATATACATATACACAATATGCGAAATAAAATTATTTCTTGAAAGTTGATGTCAAATTATGTATCGTTACTTTAAAGCAAATTTAAACATCTATACATTGATATTATTATTATTATTATTACATTTAATTTAATTCGCATTTGTGAAGACATAAAAACAATAAATAATAAAAACTAGATTAATAAATACGTTGTATTTGAAAATAATGTTAAAAATACATTTAACATGATTCCAAACATGAATAATAAAATCTCAAAGTTATTTAGTTAAGTCTAAATAAGTATCAGTAAAATATTTTTCGGTTTCTCGTAACTTTATTAGAAATTTTATTAGAAGGTTGAAATGTTAGAAATAAAAAAGGAAAATAGAGAAAGGAATATGTGTACGAATCTAAATATCAGCATGAAATTATTTGACGTGATTCAAGTAAATAAGTGGGGAATTTATATAGAAATCTCATTTAGTTAGTCTTTCTTTCTCATTGATCGGTTTGAAGAATCGTGATGTAACGGACATTGCTTTTCTTGAGGTTCACACTAACCAACCAGAGAAAGTTGTTTGCACGATATCGCATCGTGTCGGAGAGCACGTGACATAATTGCGCGTACTGGATTATGCGTGGCAGTTTCAAGCGTAACGCACTCCGTTCTTCCGAACGTTTCTTTTTTGCGCTTATGAGGAAATATCCCTCGCGAGTTCGCATGCACGAAAACCGGATATCTTTAAATATTTATATATATATATATATATATATATATATATATATATATATATAGAGAGAGAGAGAGAGAGAGAGAGAGAGAGAGAGAGAGAGAGAGAGAGACTGAAACTTCAAGAAACAAAAAGTAGTGAGAGCTATCGCTGTTGTAGAAACACGATTATTTTGCATTAATTAATAAAACTGTTTATCAATCGAGATGTCAAATTACAAAACCTTTTTTATATGTCATATTACAGTATTTAATTTTTTCGCAACTTTTTTTGGTATTTAGTATATGGTTTTCAGATATTCAAGCAGATAATATTCGATAATGAAATATAACTATACGTTGAAAAATTTGGAAAAAATTGCATATGTAATAAATAATTGAAAAATTTGTATTTCGATTGCCTTACGAGTTTTACTTTCAAAACGAAATTTGCGAATATACCTGTATCCTATAAGGAAATTCTCTGAAATAATAATCCTCGCGGTCGTAAAAGGCGATCGAGTAGGAATCTTCCTTGGAAAGTTTGCGTCGATCGAGGCCTTCCTTAAGGTTCGTAAGTCCGTAAAGTGCGCCGACAAGATAACATATGAAAATGAGGATAATAATCGCTTTCACAGGGCCATAATTCAGCGCAGCTGCCAAATAATCGCGGAACCAAGTCATACATCCGTGCTCAGGATTGTCGATCGGATTGTCAGGGTTATCAGGATCAATCCCGCCAGAACACAACGCTCTGTACAGCCATGATCGATGAGCTGAAATAACATATGTCATTTAAAATAATTCAGTTAAAAAAGATATTGTTTGTTGTAGTTCTTCGCTGATTATAAAATACATTACATAATATAATATTGTAATCCGCGCATAAGGCTGAAGCAATATTGATGTTTTCTTTTTCGGCAGTTTGCAGTGACAATGTTTCGAAAAAAAAATACAGAGAAAGTAAACTCTTTCCTTTACATAATACCGTATGATCTAACGAATTAACGGTTTCCGAACGTAACATGTCTGTCCGTTGATGTAACATCGATACGTCATGCAGACGTAACGAGATTTCGAATGGTAGTGAATAACAATGACCCACAGCGAGAGAAAACAATAATAATTGTAAATTTACAAGAAAATTAGCATTTGAGAGTAATTAGAATTAGAAAATTAATAAATTGCCGAGAATTACCATCATACCATAAATAATAATAGTTTTGTAAGAAGATTTAAATACAATACGTTGTGAAATAGATAAAATTATATTTCTGTAGTTCTGTAGAAATTATATTTCTGTAACAATTGCAATACTTACTGGATTTAGATAAGGGCTGCACTTTGCAACAGATAACACTGTGCAAATTTCTTTGTTCGCAATAACCACTGATCGCCACACACCCGCTGAAGAACGTTATGTGAAACAGGAAAGTAAAAACCACTGCAAAACCTGTTAATTAATATATAATATTTAATATTAATTTAATATTAATAATAAAAATTTTACGAATTCAATATACATATCAGAAAGTTATGGATAAACTTTCTAAATACTATATTATTTCTTTTCCTGTCTTATTAAGTTCGTATAATTTATCTTTAATAAATATTAGCTTTTAAATAATTTATTTAAATACAATTTGATTTATTCAAATAACTTGATACCTGAATAAATGCAAAAAATTTGAACCGAAGGGAAGGGCGACAAGATTCCAATGAAGAAAGATATCATATCCGTCAAGGACGTGATGGTAATGGAAACGGCAGCCTCGCTCAATGTCGCCGCCATTCTTTCGGGTACTGGTTTGGAGATACTTGTCCTTCTCCAGGCTGCTAGCATGACAAAAGTATCGTCGATCCCTATTCCTGTAATTAAAAAGGCACGATTTACACTCAATCAACAATTACAATTTCTTGCAAACTGAGTTATGCAAGGGAAAAATAAACTTTAAACTTATTAAATTTATTAATATATGTCTTTAAAGAATAATTGTTTTCTTTAGTTTCAGCATTCTTTTAAATCTTACAATTTTTTTATAGCATAAATTCTTTCATATTACCCAATGTGTAATTTCAAGACTTAGATAGACTTTTAAAAATAACTTATAAACTTATTAATGTATATTTTTAAAAAGTAATTTTAAAAAATTTTCTTCTTTATCATTTTTTAAGTTGTACGAATTTTTCTATCGAATTTTTTACAAATTTCTCTCATATTATCTAATATGTAATTCCGAAAGACTTCAAATTGTTTCTTCACATGCGATAGAATTGTTAGTTGTAAGTACTTTTCTAAGAAAAATAATATGTCTAAAGTAATAAATTTTTTAAATACAGTCAATATTTTTTAAAAATTTATCACCGCCGATTCTTCGGTTGGATGTCACGTTTGTCTTCACGTGTCACATCCAATTTCTCAGAGAACATAAATAATAATAGAAAACGTATTCTTCGTAATAAATCAAAACCGCCGGGACAATGCATTTCTCATTTGTATTGAAAGCTTCATTAAATCGATAAATTATGTAATTATTTGTGACTAATAAAGACATTATCATTTGATGTTTCTTCCATCAGAGATATTTAATTTAGTTCTATTTTATCTATTTAAAGCTTTTTATAATAAAATTATAAATATTTATAATTTATTAAGT
>Ga0157364_1004430_pt1 | contig 14025 bp, 22 predicted proteins | sample AttsexASBM2_FD_111476 | JGI IMG/M metagenome (GOLD analysis project Ga0157364, IMG submission 111476) | Fungus gardens microbial communities from leaf cutter ant in Ribeirão Preto, State of São Paulo, Brazil - Atta sexdens ASBM2 | ecosystem: Host-associated > Fungi > Mycelium > Unclassified ... | reverse complement strand
CAGTCTCCATTTCTAAATAACTACACTAGATAGTATACTTAGTATAAACTAGTATTTTATACTGTAATAACCTTATTCTAAAAATTAATCAAAACTAACACTGTCTTCTAGTGTTAGCAACAATATATCTCTCTATCTTCTAGTAGACTAAGCCATCTATCTAACCCAAGTTTTCTTCTGAAATATGTAATATATATAATTCATAGAAATATAGTACAAAAGCTAAAGCCAAAGATTGTTTCAACCTGTCTTTTACATTCTTGGATAATGCATAGTTAACTCATTTGGACTTCTAAGAAGCCTTTATTAGATTTTGGATAATAAGGTATAAACTGTATTTAACATATTTTCTTTTCTTTTATATTTATTTTCTTATTTAGGAATTTAAGATTAGAGTTATAAGTATGACATCACATAATCAGATAATATATAGAAGAACATGATACTGCAGTCACATGACATATCACATGATGTGATGTCATAGGCCTAGAAGGTAGTGGAAGGATCTGGAAGATAATGTCAGAGTACATGTATACAACATAGCAATCTTGAGGTAAACATGAGAAAGGAGCATGGACATAAGGACAGGATTAATTATTAATAGTATGGACTATGAGGACTTTGTATAGGACTCTAATTAAGCAAAGACTCCTTGTTGAGTTCTCTTGTGAACTACCCACATTATACCCACTTTTGAGATTTATTTATTTGTGTGATCATTTGTTATTGTGATAAGTAGTTGTCACAACAGTAGAACTCGACCACCTCAGAGGACTCTGCGTTCTGTGGACTCCTTTCTCTTATTCTTACTTATCCTCAACTGCAAGCTGTGTGCTCAACATCAAGAAAAAAAAAAAACCAGCCGGACCCTAGGCATTAAGGGGTATACTAGCTAGGTAGACAAAGCTTAGCTAGTCATCTGCATACTTGTCCATGTGTGTAGTTCAGTTGTATTATCTTGTGTAGATATGATAGATAGTCTATTTGTGTAGAAGACTCATGCTGCAGGATCTCTTTATGACCTGTCCACACAGAGTAGCAGCATAGTCCATTAAGAAGCACCTAGATTAGGGATTCCCTGCTTAGGGATAATAGTTTACAATCTGATTAGGGCAGTAGTCGGTAAGAAAGTAGATAAGTAGTCAGTAGACAGTATAGGTAGGACAAAAAGAGTGCCCACTACTACCTACAGAGAATCTACCGCTGTTTAGAATCAACAGCGAGAGAATAAAGAAAGATTGTAGTCACTGGAAACAAGGCCACAGTAATAACATACCATTGTTAACAAGTAACGAGAGAATAAATTGGGAAAGATATTTTGAGGAGATTTTTGGAAGAATGAGATGGCAAATATTGGTCAGATAGATATGGGGGAGATGACAAAAAGATATGGTGAAGAAGAAACAATTAGAATGATGAAAGAAATAATGGAGAATAATGAAAAAATATTAAAAGTACAAAAACAATTAGGAGAGCTGCAAGTGGAAGGAAAGAAAAGAAGGCAAACAGAGATAAAGAGAAGAGAACAAGAAAGAGCAAGAGAACAAGAAGAGACAGATAAATGGATGGAATAATGTAAGAAAAGAAATGAGAAAGAAAGAGAGGAAAGAGAAGAGAAGAAGAGAGTAGAAGAAGAATGGAGAAAGATAGAAAGTATGAGGAAAAGAGAAGAAAGAAGAGCTGAGAAAGAATGGAGATATCAGGAGATAAGGGAAAGAAGAAGAGAAGAGAATAGATAGAAAATGATGAAGGAAAGAAAGTGTTTTGCTTGTGGAAGATTTGAGCATATGGCCTATAGTTGTAAGAATATAGGAGAAGAGAAACCGACCCAGGGGTCCTCAAACAGATTTGAAGTGTTGAAGATTAGAGTGATGCAGAAAGGGGAAGGAAGTGGCAAAGAAGTAGCAAAGGATAGAAGAAAAATATTGAGAAAAGAAAAAGCTAAGAGAGTGATAGAAAAAAAGGAGAAAAAGGAGAAATATTTGAGAGAAGTAATGGTAAAAATCAGGTTAAAACAGGAAGAAGAAGAAGAAGGAGTTGTGACAGAAGTGTTGTTGGATAGCGGAGCAACAGGGTTGGTAATGAGTGAGGAGTTTGCAAGGAAGTATAAGTTTAAGAAGACGAAGTTAGAGAAACCAGTTTATGTAAGGAATGTCGATAGCATGCTAAATTATGTGGGGCCTATAGTAGATACAGTAGAGGTGGAAATATTCTTCAAGGGACATAAAGAAAAGATGTTGATAGATGTGATTGGAAGGCAGAAGTGGAGTGTGATATTGGGTATGCCTTGGCTAGGATGCCATAACCCAGAAATAGATTGGAAAATGGGAGAGGTAAAGATGACGAGGTGCCCAGATAAGTGTGGAAAGAAGTGAAGGGTAGGAAAGTAGACAAAACCAGAGTGGAAGAAGCAGGAAGAACAAGAAGAGAAGAAGAAAAGAAGAAAACCAATAATAGAAGAGGTAAGAGTGATAGAAAGAATAATAGAAGAAAAGGAGGAAAAAGAGGAAGACTTGATAGAGTTAAGGGTGACAGATGAAATGGTTCCAAGATGGTTCCATAAGTATTTGAAGGTATTCAAGAAAAAAAATTCAGAAAGGATGCCAATAAGGAAGGCTTGGGATTCTGCTATAGATCTCAGAGAAGGATTTGTGCCAAAGAAAGACAAAATCTATCTATTATCAAGAGTAGAAAGAGAAGAAGTACAGAAGTTTGTAAAGAATCAATTGAGGAAGTGATATATTAGGCTATCAAAATCACCACAGATGTCACCAGTATTCTTTGTGCCAAAGAAAGATGGGAAAAAGAGAATAGTACAGGATTATCAATATCTGAACAGTTGGATGATCAAGAACAATTACCCACTACTACTGATTTTAGATTTGATAGATATTATTGGGAAGATAGACTTGCAATGGGGTTATAACAATGTGAGAATCAAGGAGGGAGATGAGTGGAAGACAGTGTTCTTGATACCAGAGGGGTTATTTGAATCTATGGTAATGTTCTTTAGGTTAACAAACTCACCTGCAACATTCCAGGCTATGATAAATGATCTGTTTAGAGACTTGGTGGTGGAAGAAAAGGTAGTAATGTTTATTGACAACATAATGGTAGCAACAGAAATAGAGGAAGGACATGATGAGATAGTGGAAGAAGTATTGAAGAGATTAGAAGAAAATGATTTGTTTGTGAAACTGGAGAAGTGTGTGTAGAAAGTCAGAGAAGAAAGTCAGAGAAGTAGGATTTTTAGGAGTGATAATAGGTGAAAATGGAGTAAGAATAGAGAAAGAGAAGGTGCAAGGAGTTATAGAGTGGCCGGTGCCAAGAAATATGAAGGATATACAGAAGTTTTTGGGGCTAGCAAACTATTACAGAAGGTTTGTAAAAGATTTTGCTACTATAGCAAAGCCCTTACATAAGACAACAAGGAAGGATAAAAAATGGAATTGGGGGGAGAAATAGCAAAAAACATTTGAAGAATTGAAGAGGAGGTTGATGACAGGACCAGTCTTGGTCATACCAGACTTGGATAGAGAGATGAGGGTAGAGACGGATGCATCAGACTTTGTGACAGAAGGAGTATTATTGATAAAATGTGAAGATGAGAAGTGGAGGCTAGTGGTCTATATTTCAAAATTATTGAATAAAGCTGAAAGGAATTATAAAATTCACAATAAAGAAATGTTGGCAATAATTCAGTACTTAAAAGCTTGGAGGTATTTTCTAGAAGGAGCCAAGGATTGGTTTGAAATATGGATGGATCATAAGAACTTGGACGTCATGGACATCTGGATACTAACAATTTTTATTTTATTTTATTCTATTTTTCTGATGTTACTTTTCTTTTTCTTTATTTTATTTTCCTGGAAAGACAATGAAGAAGGCACATGACAAGGAAGTCACATGACAGGTCACATGATGTGACATCACAAGCCTAGAACATGGTAGAATGGTCTAGAAGATAACATTAGGGCACATGGAGTACACATAGTGGCCTTGAGTAAGAAGTGAGGTAGACATGAGGATAGAGCATGGACTATAGGGCAGGGTTAGATAGTAGTAGCATGGACCAGGAGACATTTGTATAAATAGGACTCTAATTAAGAAGAGGCTCCTTGTCGAGTTCTCTTGTGAATATCCTATATTATATCCTAACTTGAGATTTGCTGTCTTGTGCTGTTATTTATCATTGGATAAGTGGTCACCACAACATTGGAGTACTTCATAAAGGCTCAAAAGTTAAATCAAAAACAGGCAAGATGGTTATTATACTTGTCAAGATTTGATTTCGCACTGAAGTATGTAGCTGGTAAGAGTATGGGGAGAGTAGATAGTTTGAGTAGAAGAGTAGACTAGGCGGAGGGGGTAGAGAAAGATAATGAAAATCAAGTAATGTTAAAGGAAGAATGGATAGAGGTTAGACTGATGGAACAGCTAGTAGAAGAACTGGAGGAAGAAATAGTGTAAAAACATTGAGAAATGAGGAATGGCAGATAGAGGAAGGATTAGTATTGAAGGAAGGAAGAGTGTATGTGCTGAAGGACGAGAAGTTGAGAATAGAGATTATTCAGTTGCATCATGATACACCAATAGCAGGACATGGAGAACAATGGAAGATGGTGGAACTGGTTACTAGGAATTATTGGTGGCCAGAAGTAACAAAAGAGGTAAAGCGATATGTGGAAGGATATGATCAGTGTTAGAGGATGAAGAACAGAGCAGAAATGCCAGTGGGAAAATTAAGACCTAATGAGATACTAGAGAGACCATGGTAGCATATATTGGTAGACTTTATTACAAAGTTACCAATATCAAAGGGCTATGATTCAATTTTGGTAGTTTGTGATAGGTTCTCAAAAATGTCCCACTTTGTGGCAATGACAGAAAAAACAACAGCAAAAGGGTTGGCGAAGTTGTTCAGGAATAATGTGTGGAAGTTATATGGGTTGCCGGAGAGTGTGATATCAGATAGGAGGCCACAGTTTGCAGCAGGATTAATAAAGGAGCTGAATAAAATGTTAGGAATAGAGACAAAATTATTAACAGCATATTATCCAGAAACAGATAGACAAACAGAGAGGACAAATTAAGAGCTGGAGCAGTACTTAAGAATATATGTTAATCATAGGCAAAACAATTGGGCTGAATGGTTATCAATGGCAGAATTTGCATTCAACAACAAAGTACATGCAGCCACCAAGATGTCACTATTTCAAATTAATTATGGAAGAGAACCGAGGATGGGTTTTGATGTCAGAAAAAAAGGGAAGAATAAAAAAGCAGAAGAATTTGTTAGAGAAATGAAAGAAAGATATGAGGAAGTAAGAGCAGCGTTGGTGAGATTACAGAAGGAAATGAAGAGACAAGTAGATAGGAATAGGAAGGAGATAGAAGAATACAGAGTAGGTGATAAGGTACTAATTAGTATGAAAGATTTTTCAGCAGAATTGATGAAAAGAGCAACAAAGAAGCTGATGGAGAAGTTCATTAGACCATATGTGGTCAGGAAGATTGTGTTGGAGAATGTGGTAGAGTTGGAGTTACCAAAGTCATTAAGAGTACATCCGGTAGTCAATGTAAGAAGATTAGTGAAGTATTGAGAGCAAGTAGAGAGACAGAAGAAGATTCCACCGCCTCCTATAGAAATAGATGGTGAGAAGGAATATAAAGTAGAAGAAATTTTGGATAGACAAGAAAAGAGAGATAAGATGAGGTATTTGGTGAAATAGAAAGGGTATACAGCAGAAAAAAATACGTAGGAAGGATTAGAAAATTTGAAGAATGCAAGAGAGAAAATAGAAGAATTTGAGAAGGGGATATTTAAAGAAGAAATATGAAGAATAAGAGTGAAGAAAGGAAAGGAGATGAAGTTAAATCCAGAAGCAGAGGAATTCAGAAGAGGAGAGTTACCAGGGAGATATACAGCAAAGTTGTTATATGGGTGGGATGATAAAAAATTTAATGAAGAATATCTGAAAAAATTAGAGAAGAATTGGAATAGGTGGAAAAACAATAGAAAGGAGGGAGAAAAGGAATATAAGAAGAAGTTAGAAGAAAGTTTAGAATGGAATGAGAGAGATGAGCAGAAGAGTAAGAAAATCTGGGGGAACAAGAAAGAAGTTCCTCTGGAAGCTAAACCTTAAGAGGCAGGTACTTTTATGGAATACTTTGGACATGAACAATTTTATTTTCCTTTTCTTTTATTTTCTGACTCTATAGGAATTTTGTTTTCTTTTTCTTTTCTTTTAGATGATGGAGAGGCACATGACACTGCAGTCACATGACATATCACATGATATGATGTCATAGGCCTAGAAGGTGGTGGAAGGATATAGAAGATAATGTCAAGGCACATATATACAACATGGCGACCTTGAAATAAATATGAGAAAGGAGCATGGACATAAGAACAAGGTTAATTATTAGTAGTACAGACCATGAAGACTTTGTATATATAGGTCTCTAATTAAGCAGAGACTCCTTATCGAGTTCTCTTGTGAATTACCTATATTATATCCACTTTTGAGATTTATTCATTTGTGTAATCATTTGTTATTGTGATAAGTGGTTGCCACAATAGGAGGCATTTTAACAGCAGGTCCCAACAGAGCCTGCTCCAATAGAAGAGATAGAGAGAACAAACATGATAATAGTGAACCCTCAACAGAGGGTAAGTTTCCACTAAGAAACTCATATGCTATGAATGTGGACCAGGGAAATAGAAATTGTTATGCATGTAGAGGTTTTGAACATTTAGCTAGAAATTGTAGGAATCAAAGAATAGGAATGAGTAGAAGAATAGAAACAGAGAACAATACTAATAATTTAAATAGGGAAGGAGGTCTAGGGAGTCCCAACTAGATCTTAGTAATAGATTTACAATATTCTCCAGAGTAGTAAATAATACATCTATATACAATCTTAACAAAGGGAACCTACTAAGAGAAGTGACAGTGAAGATTGGATTAGAAAGAATTGATATGTAAAAGAGAATTATAGTGGAGGTGTTGTTGGATAGTAGTGTAATAGGATTAGTGATGAGTTCAGAGTTTGCAAGAAAGCAGAGGTTTAAGTTGAAGGAGTTGGACAGGTCTATGTATATAAGAAATGTAGATGGTTCGCTCAACAAAAAGGGACCAATCAAATATATGGTAAAAGTGAATATTTACTACTAAGGGCACAGAGAAAGAATGGAAATTAACATGATAGGAGGACAAAAGTAGATAGTAATCTTGGGAATGTTATAGCTAGCTTGCTATAACTCTAAGATTGACTGGAGAACAGAAGGGGTTAAGATGATGAGGTGTCCAGAGGAATATGGGAAGTAGTGAAAACCAAAGCAGAGAAAACTGTAGTAGCAAAAGCAGAAGGAAGAAGAAGCAAGAGAAGAAGCGGAAAGAAAGCAAGAAGAAAAGAATGAGAAAAGGAAAAAGAAACAAAAGCAAGAAAAGATAATGGAAGTAAAGAAAGTAACAGAAGAGTGGGAGATTTGGGACAAGGAAAAGGAGGCAGTGAAATCAGAGGCAAAGACTAAGAATTTGGTTCCAAAAAAATCCTATAGGTAGATTAAGGTATTTGGCAAGAAACAGTCAGAGAGGATGTCCACAAGGAAAATCTGGAACTATACTATCAAGGTAAAGAAAGGTTTTGTACTGAGGAAAGGGAAGGTATATCTGTTGTTGAGGGAAGAGAGAGAGGAGGTATGTAAGTTTATTAAAGAACAACTGAGGAAAGAGTATATCAGACTCTCGAAGTCACCTCAAATGACACTGGTGTTTTTTATAGAGAAGAAGGATGGAAAGAAGTAGATGGTTCAGGACTGTAGGTATTTGAATGAGTGGACAATTAAAAATAATTATTCTCTACTGTTAATATCAGATGTAGTAGAAAACATAGGCATAAAAAAAGTATTTACTAAAATAGACTTGAGATGGGGATATAATAATATATGAATAAAGGAAGAGGATGAGTAGAAAGTAGCATTTACAATACCTAAGGGGTCTTTCAAACCCACAGTCATGTTCTTTAGATTAATGAATTTACTAGTGACATTCCAGACAATAATGAACGAGTTACTTAGGGACTTGATAAATACAGGGAAAGTAGCGGCATTCATTGACAATGTAATAATAGGAACAGAGAGGGAGGAGGGGCATAATGAATTAGTGGTAGAAGTAATAAAAAGGTTGGAAGAAAACAATCTATATGTAAAACTAAAGAAGTACAAGTGAAAGGTGAGAGAAGTAGAGTTCTTGGGAGTAGTAATCAGACTGGAAGAAATAAAGATGGAGGAAAAGAAGGTGAAGGGTGTGTTAGACTGGCTAATACCAAAGTGTGTTAAGGATATGCAGAAATTCCTAGAATTAGCAAATTACTATTATTGATTTATAGAGGGGTTTGCATCCTTAGCTAGGCCTCTGCATAACCTGGTGAAAAAGGATCAGAAGTAGAATTGAACGGAAAAGCAGGAAGAGGCATTTAGGGAATTGAAGGAGCAATTTATGAGGAAACTGGTGCTAGTAGTACCAGACTTGGATAAGAAAATAAGAATAGAGGTGGATGCATTAGACTATGCACTGGGGGAAGTGTTGTCAATAAAGTATGAAGATGGATTATAGAGACCAGTAGCATTCCTCTCAAAATCATTAAATGAAACTGAGAGAAATTATAAGATTTATGACAAGAAAATGTTGGCAATAATAAGAAAATTGGAAAACTAGAGGTATCTGCTAGAAGGTGCATATTTCAAGTTTGAGATCTGGACAGATCACAAGAACTTAGAATATTTTATGAAAGCATAGAAGTTGAATCAGAGACAAGCTTGATGGACTTTATATTTGTTTAGATTTGATTTCATACTAAAGCATGTTCCAAGAATAAAAATGGGAAAGACAGACAGACTTAGTAAGTGATCAGACTGGAAAATAGGGGTAGATAAAGATAATGAGAATCAAATATTTATTAAGGACAATTGGATTCATAGTATACAAGAAGTAGTAATAGAAGGACTAGAGATAGAAATAGTAGAAAAAATAAAAAAAGCCAAGAGCAAAGATGAAGACGTAGTTAGAGTAGTAGAAAAGATAAAGAAAGCAAAAGTAAAGGAATTGTAGAGAAATGAGTGGCAGATAGAGGGAGATTTGGTATTGAAAGAAGAAAAGGTGTATGTGCTAAAAGATAAAGAATTAAGAGTAAAGATAATCTAGTTACATCATAATATGCTAGCAGCAGAACATGGAAGTAGATGGAAGACAGTAGAGTTGGTCACTAGAAACTATTGGTGGCTAGGAGTAACAAGAGATATAGGGAGATATATGGAGAGATGTGACTTGTGTCAAAGAATGAAGAATAGGACAGAGGAGGTAGCAGAGAAGCTAAAATTGAGTGAGATACTAGAAAAGCTATAAACTCATCGAACAATGGACTTTATCACAAAGTTACCAATAATGGCTGGAAAAGACATAATCCTGGTAGTCTGCAATAGGTTGTCAAAAATGACACATTTTGTAGTAACAACAGAGGGGATGTTAGTAGAAGATGTAGCAAGTTGTTTAGGGACAATGTATGGAAGTTGCATGGACTACTGGAGAGTGTTGTGTCAGATAGAGAACTACATTTTGCAACGGAATTGATGAAGGAATTGAATAGAATGCTGGAAATAGAGACGAGACTGTCGACAGCATTTCACCTACAGATAAATAGGCAAACAAAACAAATGAATTAAGAACTGGAACAGTATCTTAGGTTTTTTGTGGAACATAGACAGAAAGATTGGCCAGAGTAGTTAGCATCAGCAGAGTTTACAGTGAACAATAAGGTTTATACAGCAACTAAAGTTTTGTCTTTCATGACAAACTATGGAAGAGAGTTGAGAATGGGAGGAGACATAAGGAAGAAGAGAAAGGTAAAAAGTATGATGGAGTTTATAGAAAGAATGAGAAAGGTACATGAGGAAGCAGGAGTGGCATTGAAGAAGATGTAGGAAGATATGAAGAGACAAGTGGACAGAGAGAGAAAAGAAAGTGAGAATTGGAAGAAAGAAGACAAAGTACTGTTGAATACCAAAGATCTGGTGTTCAAAGAGAGACCAGTGAGGAAACTAGTGGACCAATATATAGGTCCATATACAATTGAGGAAGTGGTATGTATCCACTAATACAGTCAAATTATGGCTACCAATTTTGATAAGAATTCATCCAGTTGTGAATGTTAGTTGGATAGTATGATACAAGGAACAAGTAGAGGAACAGAAGAAAGAGGAGGGGAAACCAATTGAAGTAGAAGAAGTCGAAGAGTGGGAAGTAGAGAAAATACTAAATAAAAGAAAAATAAGAGGAGTGAATAAATATCTAGTACAATAGAAAGAGTTTATGGCAGAACATGATACATAGAAAAAAAGAGAGGGTTTAGGAAACACAAAGAAAGCATTAAAGGAATTTGAGGAAAGAATAAATGCAGAAGTGAGGAGGCAAAAAAGCTAGATAGAGTAGAGAAAAAGAACTTTAGAAAGGGAGAGTTACCAGGAAAATACATGGTAAAGATATTATATAGATGGGATAATGGAAAGTTTAAGGAGGAATACTTGAAAAAGTTGGAGAGGAACTGACAAAAATAGAAGTCAGTTTCTTTGAAGGAGAAACCTTGAAGAGGGGATAATGTCAAGATTGTAGAAAGTGGACTTAACTTTTTCTTATCTTCTTATTCTTATTCTTGTTTTTCTTTTGATTTATTTCTATTTTTAGAACTTAGGGTTAGGATTAGTGATAACATCACTTAGTCACATGATATGGTGACAGTGACAATTACAAGTCACATGATGTATGGAAGAATGTAGAAGGTTCTAGAAGAAGTAACATTATATAATATGTATACTGCATATTGACCTTATATCTTACACATAATACTTTAGGGTAGGCTACACAGTAGCTAGCACGGACTATGTGGATAGGTATATAAGGTAGACTACTTTGTAAAAGAGCTCTCTATTGAGTTCTCTTGTGTTAACCCTAATATAAGATTCTTTCTCTTGTCTAACTCTAAGAGCTTGAGTTTGTAACATATGGATAGTACATAATCTTTAGGGTAGGTTAGATAAGGTCTTACACAGACTAGCTAGCTAGCATATATAAGGTAGACAATTTATACTAGGAACTCTATTAAGTTTTCTTGTGTTAACTTTAATACAAGGTTCTTTTTCTTGTCCAACTCTAAAGGCTTGAGTTTGTAACATTACTTCCCTTTGTTTTCAATATATCAATGTTTATTTCTGTGGCTAATATATTAAACTTATTATAAGAACCTAGTCAAGGGACTCTAGGTTTTCTATCTCTTTTAAATTGTTCAATTGTTCCTGATTTCCCTCAATTCTCTACTCTCTATACTTTAATCTTCTTCTATCTGCTACTCTTCTTTTCCTGTTCCCACAGTGTCAGACTATATGTCCAAATCTTCTGCAGGCATAGCAATTCCTCCCTCTATCCATTTCTATCATATAAGGGTCCCTTCTAGGAGCCTCTACTCTCTGATCTTGTTCTCTAACCACTACCATATTCGTCCTCTCTACTTCTTCCATTGGAGTGGGCCCTATTGTCACCCACTGAGGAGGTGTTTCTTGCCTCCTCTACCACACTAAGAGTCATGACAATACTGATCTCTGTTTCTGTTGTTTTGAAGCTCCTCCTCCCTATTCCTTTCATTCTCTCAATCTTTTGTCCTCTTACCTACTCTCCTTCTAATTTCTATCTAGGGCTGTTGCCCTTCTGAACTACTGTTCAATTGAGTCTGGTTGATTTTCCACCTCTATTAACTTTCTTCTGATTGCTCCATTCATCTCTTTTTTAAACTCTTCTACCAAAGGTTGCTCCTTATACCCACTTTCTCTTGCTGCTCTCTTGAATTCCTGTACAAAATCTTCTATTGTTTTCCCTTTTTGCTCTAGTTTCCTCAACTCCACTGCTTTTACTAATTCCTTCTTTCCTCCTCTAAATTCTTTCTTCAAATTTAACAAAAACTCCTCTACTATCTCATACTCTACTTCTTCTACTTCTAATTTCTCCATCACATTCTCTTTCCATACATCCACTATCTCTCCTTGTACATATGACAGGATCTATTATACTTGCCCTTCTACTAGCTCTTCTCTCAACTTCATCTTAATATATAATTTGCATGCCATTATAAATTCTACAATCTTTGATGATATGCCATCAAAGATTTGGGGCTTTACTACTTCAGCTCCTCTTCCTACTTCTCTTGGTACTACTCCTCCTGCTAGCAAGGCCTGAATCTACATCTATATTACTGCCAACTGTTTCTGCTGCTGTCTAATGATTATATGGAAATCAATTTGACTCATGTTGTAGTTATAGGAGGAGGGTGAATTAGTAAGTGATGGTGATATTAGATGGTGATATTGATCATAGTAGTAGAGTAGGTAGTAATGATGTATATAAAGGGGGCATAGAACATATACTGGTTTTACTCTCTGACTTGTAATCCAATGATGAAAGAATTCTTGGTAGGTAATAGTAAGCACTCTTCTTGTCTTGCCTATACTGTTTACTGACTACTTCTGACTACTGCCCTATGAAAAACTATACAATTTTGGTCTAAGAAGACCATTCTACTCTAGACAGTTGTTTTAAGAACAAACTGTTGTTCCTCTGTGTAGACAAACCACAAGTAGGTCTGTAGTACAAGGCTGATAATTGAAAAGATAGTGAACACATCTACACAAGGTAGTATGTCTGAAAGATACCAGTGGGCTTTAATATCAACAAACAGCTAGGCTTCCTCTGCCTAACTAGTGTGTTCTTTAAGCCTAGGGTCTAGCTGTCTCTTCTTGACTAAGGAGCAGTGTTGCCCCTTGGTTAAGGATGAAAAGAAGTAAGAAAAAAGGTAAGAAGGTCTATATTATATAGTATACATATTATATGACATTACTTCTTCTAGAATTTTCTACTTTCTTCTCTCTAGTCTTGTGATCAATGTTGTAACCACACCATTTGATGTGACTAATATGATCAATCACTCTAACCTTAACCCCAGAGTACTAAAAATAGAAAAATAAAAATGAGAAAGAAAATAAAATGAATTGAAGTCTATTGTTATGATTAATGCCTCTTGGATGCAGCATGGACTTGGGCAAAGGGTAATGATGACATGATCAGCTGTATTGCAAGTATCTCAGTCAGCATCTCTTATAGTAGGTGCAATATCCTTATCTTAGCCTTATAGACTATGACTTGTTTGCATCATGTATAATAGACACTTTCCTCATGGGATACCAGTATATATAGCATAGATACTGCTCTGTAATCTTTATACTTTACCACTTATAACATCTTTTACCTTTTTCTCAAGTTTTTACCTTAGTACAACCTGAGCTTTAGCTTAAGGTCATAACATCCATTGTTTCTGTTTCTTACAATATCAGAGATAGAGGTCTATGAAGTTGTCAAGAGTCTATCAAGAACACTTAAAATGAAATAGAGAAATGTAATCTGTACCAAAAAAGATTAGAAAATATGAATGAAAAAAGAAATGTTATTCATAAGTTGGGATAAATGTAGCTAAATTGAGGTATAATAATGAAAAAGAAATACTCTTGGAAAAGCTATTTAAACTTAGCCTATAATATAATAGAAAAAGTATTTGTAGTTAATTCTTTATAAAATATTCTTTCTGACTATCTTGAAGTATAGCTACTTTTGAAGAATGAGAGAATCTGGAAGACCTTATTCTAATTATAGAAAAACTAGTCTATAGATAACTAAATATATAAAGAGTAAAAACTCAAAAAGGCCTATTCTATCTATTTATCTCTACTAAAGTTTGGCAAAGATGAAGTGTAGAATTAAGAGTAGCAAGAGAGATTTTTAAATATAAAAGTATTGGTTGGGAAAGAAAGTCTTGATATATATAAAGAATATACCTACAGATATAAGGATAGTGTTAAATATTGAAGCTTACAGACACTAGAGCTAGACTAAGCTAGACTATAAGACTAGTAAGAATAGTGTT
>Ga0157364_1004429_pt1 | contig 14025 bp, 13 predicted proteins | sample AttsexASBM2_FD_111476 | JGI IMG/M metagenome (GOLD analysis project Ga0157364, IMG submission 111476) | Fungus gardens microbial communities from leaf cutter ant in Ribeirão Preto, State of São Paulo, Brazil - Atta sexdens ASBM2 | ecosystem: Host-associated > Fungi > Mycelium > Unclassified ... | reverse complement strand
TATATATATATATATATATATATATATATATATATATATATATATATACAATTCATTTCTTATTTATGCTCATATATAAACTGGCGATAACACTATATTAAATAACGATCAGTTGATTTTCTGCCGACTTAAAAATACTGTTTACACCATCGACGGCGATGTAAATACGAAAATTGCTTTTTTTTTGTGAGAGTAGCACAATTGAAAGTAGGTACACTGACAGTTCAGGTCGACGATGATTCAGTACGAACAAATCAATACATCAATCATGAATATTTTAATATTCATTGACGTGTGCACAATCATGCTTCGATGTAGCTTTTATTACGACAACGAGACGATGTCTCGCGTAAATGTGTGAACGTCACGAATCAGGCGAGCTAATAACCTCTCAAAGTCGTTTAATGCATCGAGAATGGATCGGCCAATTCATTACTTCGATAATATAAGCGGTGTTTCGTAACCGCAACCTCTTGTCACTGTGAACGACACGTCCCACGCGTCAAAACAAAACGCACTTACAAAATTACTGGTCAGATGACTCGTACATAATGAATAGGTAGAGAAAAGTTTCACATTCACACTGGCAGAGTGTTGCTAGCAGTGTCGCTTTTTCTAGCGCATGCGATATTTCGCTAATTCAGCTGTGAATCCAGCGATGGAGAAGTTTTGAAGGGTGCCAGATTAGAGAGATTAAAAAATACGAATAAATTAAAAAAAAAATATATATATATAATAAAAAAAGGAACAATAAAAAAAGAAGTTTAGACAATATAGATATTTGAATATTTTATTAATTTTCAAATAATTTTTAGAAACATGTAAGACTTTTTGTATTTAGTTATTCTGTTGCTTGCACATTTTGCACTCAGTATCTTCATTTTCTTTCAACATCCGAATATAATTTATTTTCTTTTAAGAGCGAATTTTTTGGAGATTTCGAATAATACAAACAAATTTAGAAGGTACAGGATGCTTAGAGTACCCCTTTTATGATGATTTCATACGTTACTTATGTGACACGACGCACATTCATGATAAAAAGAGAAATCGCTAGCAACATCAGTCAGATGAATCAAACATCAACCGTCGATAAAGTCGGTCTCCTGTCGGTCAATCGTCGTTTCTGAACCTGCCATATTGACTAGGAAAACTGCGCGAACTTCTCTCTCTCAACTAACCGGTTAATTTTAAATTCGCAACTGTTTTCGACTTGCAAAGGTCGCGATGGATTACTCGTGCTGTGAATCGGCGACAAATATCTAATATTTCAAGGCTTTCAAACGCTAGATTCGGAGAGATTTTTAAAAGACCACAATTCTAGATGTATCTGGCGGAGAGTTTTGTCAAATGCGTAGTGCGGCCATTCGGCCGCCATGACAGTTCCATTGGCGCTTTAGAAATGTAGTGAGTGCGGTCGCTCCGCGATTAATCGTGGATTTTACTCTTTAAAAGTGTATGATGATCGCGAATTTTTATCGGGAATGTTGATTAATGTGACATTCGTTGATTTCGATCACCAGAATATGTTGGTTATCGCGGATATTCGCAGTAGACGCTGTTTCGCCGATTGTAATCGGAATTCTGTTCCGAACGTGATTCTGCTTGTAGTTCGGTGAGTATGTGTGTACAAATTTCGATACTGTGAGTATGCGAAAATAATTTTTACGTTATTTTGAGGAAATCAAAACGCAATTAACGCACTTTTTTTGTTAGTCGCGTCTTCAGTAGCATCTTGAGTATGAATTGAATCATGATTATATCCCTGACGAAAATAAAAATCGGAACGTAAATCGAATGGAAGAGTAACAGAAGCGTGAACGAAACTTCTAGAAGATGAAAATTGAAATATAAAAGAAGCATTTACGCATTTTAATGTTTCAATTTTCGCTTCCTACAAGTTTTTTATGCTTCTGTTACTCTCCTATTACATTCGACTTACTATATGCTCTGATTTTTATTTTCATCAAGGAGTTCTCCAAGAAATGTTTATATCCTATGGACTTCTCCGAGAAGACGTTTACGTTCTTTTTTAACTCGTATATTATTTTATAAATATATCATAGTCATTTCAATATATCATAGTCACACAATTTTAAACTTTTGATCTACAAGAAAATTACATGCATAAAAGTAGAAAAAGAAAGAAACAGAATAATTATATGGTCAAGAGATTTATAAAATAATGTGTATGAATTAATTGAATTAATTGATGATAGTCGGTAGTAATAGTCATGATTACTTTTTTCTTTGATTACGCGCGCGCGCGTATAATAAATAAAATGTTTTTTTCAGGTATTCATTATTTTCAGGACAGACAGATGTGGAATATTTTTTGGGCGGAGGGAGAATTGATAGAACGCAACTAGTAAGTAAAATTATTTATTTCTTATTGAATTATCCGTAGGAAAGATTGTATGTAGCACACATATCCAAAATTATTTATTTTAAATACTCAATTAAATACTAATAAATATTTATTGAATAGAAAATATTTTATGTACAAGAATATTTATTGAAATAAAATATTTTATCGCAATAATGACAAAGTTAAACAAAGTAATTAATCAAGAGTCTGTGCTCTGGCATTAAGAACAATATAATGCTACTACATTCAGGAGAAATATGAAAATAAAGGTTAAAGATTGTCTTTCTTATTGAAATTTAAAAAAATTGATAAAAGTAACAAGTTATTAATTTAGTTATAAGAGATTTAGAGATTAACATGAGAAAAAGAGAATACATAAATGTCGACGCCGATTGAAGACGCTAAGGTGCCGAAATTCATCAATTTTGTAATAGGTGGCATGTCGGGGTAAAAAGATTCATATTATATAATTGCAATAAAATTGTTACTTTTTCACTCGACAGGCAAATATCTAAAAAATATTTTAGCATAAAATTCATGATAACTTTATTTCATTCGACAGAATAATAGCTCAAATCGTGACACATCCTATGGATGTTATTAAGATACGTATGCAAGTGTCGCAGGATTCTTTACGTATCGCAGCATTCCGTACGCTTTGCACGAACGGAATTTGCGGTTTTTACGCGGGACTGAGTGCGGCTCTTCTTCGTCAATTAACCTATACCACCAGCAGGCTTGGAATTTATACCACATTGCTAGATATCGGGGAGTAATGTCAGTTATTGCATTCAATCATTGCATTTAAAAATTAATTCTAATTCGCGGAATTAAATATTGTGCATATTTGACATTGAGTACTAAATTAGACATTAGACAAATCTATGTTATAAAAATGTCTCATTATAAATTCCTTCTCTTCAGACAACATTTCGGTTATTTAAATTATGTTACGATGGTAAGTTTTGGGATGATAGCTGGTGTGATGGGTTCTTTTATCGGCACTCCCACAGATCTGGTATTAATTCGCATGGTGGCAGATGTGAATTTGAATACACCAGGTACTTATTTCTAGTAAAAATTTTGAAATTTCGACCTAAATTTATTTGCCAGAATGATTTAAAATATAAAAAGAAAGATGTACTCTTTGTAAATATATTATGTACACGGGAATTAATATATTTATATCAGAAAAGCGAAGAAAATATAGAAACGCCATTAGTGGTATCTTTAACATATGGAAAACCGAAGGATTTTTCGGATTATGGAGAGGAGCGATACCCACGATGGGTAGAGCAGCGATTGTAAATGGAGCACAATTAGGTACATACACGAGAGCGAAGAAGTTACTACAAGACACAGGTGATTAAATTTGCAACATTAAACATGTCACAAGAGGGGTACTTTACATAAACATAATTGTATTTGATATAAGAGAAAATATATAAGAATATAAATATGATAATTAATAAGGATATAACAGAAAAATTGTAATCAATGATCGATTTTAAACGATTTTATTTAATCCATAATTTTAATGGATTTTTGAAACATATTAGGTTATATTCAAAATGATATACCACTGCAAATTACTGCTGCCATGATGTCTAGTGTAATTACGTGTTCTGTTTCGATTCCAATCGACGCAGCTAAAACTAGGTAAAGCAGCAAGATATCAAAAGCAAAGTTGAGATCTTAAGATACATATCCTTGTAGGATTCAAAACTGGAGGCAATCTACGAAACCACCTAATGTTCTGGCTATAATCGTTAATATTGCTAAAAAGGAAGGTGTCATGTTGTTGTGGCGCGGTTTTCTTCCGTATTATTCCAGAGCAGCGCCTAATACGGTAATTACCATGGTATGCGTTGATCAACTTCATCAAATGTATTCGAAATTTTGCTTGATGTAATAAAATTTATCTATATCAGTGTTAATTGGATTTTCTTTAATTGCACACTATATGATATAATTGAAATAAAGTAAAGATTAAGATGTTGCAATCATAATTAAATCAGTAAGAATGTTATTTAAAAAAGTATAAAAAAATTTTTTCTGAAATTTTATTATGTGTGATATCAAAACACGCAATTTTTTCGGATAATTTTTTTATTATTTATTGGCATATATTCTATATATTGGCATATATTCTATATAAACGCATCAGTTGCTCATTGATAACGAGAGTTAGTACCGTGTGCGGACCGATCCTGCAATAAGTTGGCCAAAAACCTTTCCAAAGAAATCTTAGTCCCTCATTTTTCACTATTGATATCATAACTGAGATCATACCTGGAGGTTTTCCAATGATTTTTAGGTTTTGTATTCTATGAAACAATAAAAATTTATTTGTATTATAATATTATTGAATTTGTTCAAGGACTAGTTTTTTCAAGAAATTTTAAATATTAAAATTATTGATAACCTGGTCTTGGCAATGTCAAAAGGCATGGAATTAAAAGCAGTGATAAATCCCGATATCATTGATGCACAAAAGTGCAAGCCTATGCCTTCTTTAATATTGACTGTAAAAAACATTCAAAAGATATAGATAGAAAAATATTACTGAATTTGATAAACGAAGTATTATAGATTTTAATTATATTTTTATATTTTCGAAAATTAACAAATATTTGTATTTGATTTATATTTAAGAAATTATATTTAAGAAACGCGAATTATTGAAATAATTTTAAATAAATAATATAGAAAACTATTGTTAGCTTTACATCGTGACGAAATCATATGCTTCACTTGGCTGTAAGTAGCCAATTGCGATACGTTAACGACAATAGCCCTTCCTATCGTGGCTACAGTTCCTCTCCAAAGAGTGAATACTCCTTCTTCTCGAGCAATTCTAATAAAAGCGTCAAACACATGCTTGTAATTTCTTCGCTGCTCTAAAGAGAGAACATTAGCTAAATTAGTTAATGTTTATTTCAATAAATGTTTCTTTTGACACTGATGAAAGTCACTAATTAGGTTGTACAAAAATTTATCATTACCCACTGGTAATCTGCCATCTATTGTCATTCTTACGAGAGCTACTTCGGCTGGTGTTCCAACGAAAGCCCCCGCGGCACCAGCGGACCCAGCCATTAATGCCAGAATCGCGAAATTGGGATAACCGACGTATTTTTGTCTAAAAGTTTTGCAGTTTTTTTTAATTCTGATGACTTTAATTACTTCAATTTAATTATTTGATTATTTAAGGGATGAAACTGAGTCGTTGAAATCGATGAAAATATTTAAGAGACATCGTGATTTCATTCCGATTTTATTCAAACTTTCTTCTAATAAATAAAATTTATTGTCTGGAAATATTCTTGATCCCTCTTTTGAAATTTTTTTAAATTTATTATAGCCACTGCTATCAGATTACCTCCAAAAATCTTGCATTTGATTATAAGTCCCGAGTCGCACGGTCGTGTAAGTTGCTTGTCTGACAAGACCAGCTGTTAAACCACTGTAAAATTTCAAAATGCCCTCTTTGTATGTGGTGCTAATTACATTCAAGATCGATGCTTTCCCTTTGAGCACTTGCATCCTATTTTTGATCACGTCCATCGGATGAACCACGCAAGTACCTGCCATTCTAAGATACAAACGTATATTTGAAACACTATTTTAATTCAACGCTTCGTAAAAAAATTACCCAGAAAGACCACCCAGCAAAAAATTAATTGTTGGCGGTATAGGTTGCCTCTTCGGTTCTTCTTTTTTCAACATTTTTAATATCTTAAGTTAACAAAATAAATTCTTACAAACAAGTTAAATAAATAAATAGCTTCTATTTCTCACTATGGTATAAAATACTTTTAAAGCCTTTCAAATCGAAACATATATGTCATTGTCAAATTTTATCAACTTATTGCACGTTAAAATAAAACGCGACCGGCAACGCTTCACAACGATAAAATATTGATTTTTATAAATGATTTATAAAAAGTGATGGGAAATAAAGTGTCAACTTTTCTTTGCTACTTGTTAATTATTATTTGCATTTATTTAGGATTTTAATGAACAAATGAAAGAAATAAAACGATATTTGATCTGACGCAGTTCCACAATTTATGGTTAACTTTTAATCGAGGTTAAATTTTTCATTATCTCTTTCCAATTTTAGAATTGGAGAGAATTGGAGAAACAAGTTAAACTTCGGTTAAGAAGTAATCATGAGTTGTGCAACTGGGCCTTGTTTTCTGTTCTTACACTAGACTGCACTCTCTTTAGGCATGTTCTGATTCTCACCTGGATGGCTCCTTAGATGTCACGTCATCCTTATTTAACGTTCAGTAAACAACACGGATGATATGACATTCGGGGAGCACCTAGGTAGGAATCCGAACATGCCCTTTCTTGCTTTCGATAAATATCAAATATATACCTATCTTACTTTAAGTTTCAAAACCAAAGAAAACAGCCAAAGAAAACAGATGATCTATGATAATAAATTGCATTTTAAGATCGATTTATTCTGGTATAAGAATTTGATACATTGTATATTGCTTGTGAGAGAAATCATATTTTATAATTATAATTATTTGCATGAGACATTAATTCGTATTAAATGCATGTTATATTTACTGAAATAATGTTATATGATGATATGTTCATATTAATTTATGTATTCTGTTAATTGAACGTACACGTACACGTAACATATTTCTGAGAAACCTGCTTTAGACAACTTATTTAATTGCTTCGAGAAAGGATTGAAAGTAATATAATATTTTGACGTATAACAAGTGCTCGCTACAGTAAGCAACCGTGAGAATGCTCCAACTTTCACAACTTAGTGAATTCTTTATTCATAAATTGCTGGTAAATGTCGTCTTAATGTGGACTTTGTTTCTACCGATTTTTGCATGAGTCAAAAAATGTGAGACTTGATGGTGTGATGCGAAAATGACTTGGGTGACATCTTGAATTATTGGACGGATGTGTGGTAATTGTGATCGGACGATTTACAAATTAATGCTGTTTATTGCAAATAGCAGTTACTGTAAATAATATATTTGATCTGCCGCAACAGATTTCGGGCAATTGCAGCGGCGCCGAGTTCTGTATTTTCTCTTCGGCCGCTCTTCCTCTTTGACGATTGACTCTTCGAATTTTTTCTTTGGCGCTAACCCCATTTCTTTTTTAATATCCTACAAATAGAGAAATGAGTTTTTAAAATTATTTATTATTTGTGATTTTATTAATCTCAAAATTTCATACTACAAATGTTTAAAATGTACCTCTATGGCTTTGATGATTGGATAAAGTGGTCTCACGCCCTTCGATTCTTCTAAAACTTCATCGCTATAAAGTAGAATCTTTTGGTTAGCTTTATCAATTGCAGCTTTTGTCGCTTCAACCTCAAGAACTTCTTTTTCGCGTTCTTTGTCCATTTGTTTCTCTTCCTGATGATTAATATCAAATTATTTATTTTATCGATATATCTTACATTGCGATATTTATATAATATAAGGAAAAGAAAAATATGAAAAATTCATATTTTAAATAAATAATATACTTTGTGTAAAAATTATTTCAAATGTAACATGCATTTACACGTAAGAATGCCCGTTGCAAATAGAATCTACATAAAAAGAAATAATTAATAAAAAAATAATTATTCTCGATGTTTACACCTGATTATTATAAAATTTATATTAAAGAAATATATTCTTACGATATCCTTTTGTAATTCATTGCCATATTCCAGTTTTTGTTGCCATTGTTGTTTGCGTTCTTCCAAGTCAATCTGTTTGTTATACTCGTCTCTCTTAAATCTCTGCATCGTCTCCCAAGCTCTCAACTCCTTTTCTTCTTGTCTTTGCTTGGTCTTTATTGCTGCATCATGAAGCCTGTATTCTTCTATGAGAGCGCGCATTTTCTCTTCTCGTTCTTTTTGTGCTTTTTGCTTTTCCACTTCGATTGCTTTTTTCTCTTCAACAGCTTTTTCCAAGATTTCTTGCTCTTTAGCATCGCGAACTTTCTCGAGTGAAACATATTGCTTCTCTAAAACAAAATTTATTAATAGATTGGTCCATTTTGGTCATTTGAATTCTGCATATATGATTTCCGAAAGCATTGTACCTATAATTTGTTTCTGACGCGCTTTTTCTTCCTTCTTCTTTAACGCTAATGATTTGTGAATTTTCTGTATTCGATCTTTAGCTTCCCTATAAACTTCTAATGTTTGATCCTCTAATTCTTCATTGTGCTGTAATTCTAATTCAAGTCGTTTTTTTTCCTCCATCGCTTTCTTGAAAAATTGCTGTAATCTCTTCTTTTTGTTCAATATCTATATAAATGCAGAGTATATATGTTAAAATCTTTTGGAGTAAAAAATATTGTTCAGCAGTTATCGGGATCTTACATCTTGCATCTCTTTCTTTTTCATGAGTTGCATATCTTGGATCATGTTTGTTTGATCCCGTTTTTCAGCTTTTAATTCTTCCGTTGCTTTTAATTTATTGTCCCTTTCGTTCTCTTCGATCCTGATACACAATTAATCTGATAATATATGTTGCAGTATAATAAAAAAATAAATATATATTTCTTTGGCTTTGATACTAATAATACATTTATTCAACTTGTATTATCTAATATTATTTAATATTATTATAATATCTATCGAATATTATTATAAATCTATATATATTATTATAAATCTATCTATTAATATATTAATATATATATTATATTAATATATATATATATATATAATTATTTTATTAGAAATCTATCTAATATTTTTTAATATTATTATAATATCTATCAAATTTGTACTAAAATATTAATATTCTTGCAAACATTTAGAATTATACTCTTACGTTTAAAAAATTAAATTTCTATTAAAATTAATGTTTACTGTTTTTTCAAAGCAATCCTGTAATCCATCGTTTTTTTCGTTTCTTCTTCCATTTCTTGTTTCTTTTGCTCCTCATATTTTGCGATGTCTGTTTTAATGGAATTAGCATATTTTTCATCTTGTTCTTTGTCCATTGCTCTAATAGTCTTTTGCAATGCCACTTGAGCGTCCAGCTCCCTGAGACACTAATATAAATCATCGTGGACTATTTTGAGTTTAATTAACGGTGAGTCTGGCTTAGAAATTACATGAACACTCCTTTCGTGAGAAAGTACCTCGGAGACGAGAAGAGCACGATTAATCTGTCGGCACAAAGGCTTCTTTTGCTGAAGCAATCTCCTTGCTTGCTGCACCACTTCTGCACGCTCCGCTACCTTTTTCTCTGTCATTTCCTTCACGAACACTTTCCTCTTTTCTTCTTCTTTTTGCTTCTTTGACAATAATTTTTCCCTCTGTCTCATCTTAATATTCTATTATTAAATCATTTTTGTTTTAACAATATTATCAATCGTTGCTATACAAAGTAAAATTTTAAATAAATTTTAAAACTTTTGCAAATGTCTTGTTTAAAAATTTATTTTTACTTTCTTCGAAATATTCTATAGTACATGTTGATTGCGAAGATTTAAAATATATTTTTATCTCATTAAAAAAGTGCATTAAAAAAGTAATACATATTTCAAAATTTAGAAATTAGAAGTAAAATATTTTTTGTATTTAATCGTAAATACAAAATCGTAATTTTGAGTTGAGAGTCAAGCATACTTCTATTGTGCTCTCCCATGTTTTACTTTTTTCATAAGTCGCTTTTTTCAACGCTGCTATTTTTGCAGCTTCTTTTTCTTGCTGTGCTGCTAGTCTATCCTCTTCTGTAGTATAATCCACAAAACGCTGAAAGGTGTCCTTCGTTACTACTAACGCTCGAATTCTTTCAGACACCTGTGTAAGCGCGGTTAAATTTTCAGAAATATTAGACACAGAAGAAATTCAGTCTTTATAAATTCAATGTTTGAGAGTGAGAATAAATAAAAACACTCACTTTGGTATTCTTGAGCGTCTGGCCGGGTTTCAAGAGATACGTCGTGTACATTTCCGGTTGATGTATTCTTTTCCGCACCATTTTAGAAAGGAAAAATTATGATTAATCGGCAACAAAGTTGTTCAATATGAGTAGCTTGAATTTCTGCTGAAAAGCTGCTGAATACAAGCTATCTTCACACAGCACGAATGGTTGACATAGAAACCAAATAAAAGCGATCGATGTGACTTAATAAAGAACCGAATAAAATCTATTACTTAAAATCAATACTTCTAGTACCTATATGTATGAAAAATGACATTTTTTTAATATCAATGTTTAATATTCTAGAAATAGAATCACTAACATAATTCATTTATATTTATTACTTACGAAAAAATTCAAACTGATTATATAGTAACTATTTATAAATCTAAGTAATCTAATTAATTTATTTAATTACAATTCTTATATTTATTTATTTTTATATTTTGACTGGAACGCTTTTATACATTTACGCCTAGAATAAGAAATTAATAAATAATAATATATTATTATATCTTAAATATTTTATGAACTTTATAGTTACTTTCTATTTACATTAAAACTCAAACAATTCTCATTTGACGTCATAATTTAGTTTCTAGAATATGTATATGTATTACTTTTGATTCTGACAAGTGAGATTTAACTGACAATAATTTTTTATCTATAAGTTCGAAATTGTGTACTTAAAGTGAGTCTTGTTAACTGATATTAAAGGTGCGTTTCTATTTGGCGTTCACATCATTTATGAGCATCATTTCTCTTTGTTTAACATTTGATAAACAAGGATAAAATAAGAACGCTGTAAATAGCGCATGAACACATCAAGCTTTAAGTGAAGTTATAAATCTGTGTTGTTATATGATAACGTCAACAAAATAAACAAGTAATGACGTTATTATCTGATCGTGAGTATAAAATATTCACAATAAAATATATTCACTTTTAGACCATCGATTAATATCGATTACTGATCGTGAAAATGGAAAGTAATTTATATTTCTATGTATTTGTATTAATATTATTATATATATTATATATATTATTATATATATTAATAATACTATTATTATTTCTATTTATCTTCATATGTTGAAAATAATACGTATGTATTTATTAGCGATAATGATATAGATAACGTTGCCATGATAATGCGTAACGTAAAGTATATTTACCTTATTGATTCCTTGAAATCGCGATTGCATCCAATACCGATCTCAGATTTTTTTAAGGTTTGATTTCACCAAGTAAAGATTAACTTTAATCTTGGTTCAATTTACTCTTTATCTTCATTCTAAGATTTCTAATTCTACGAATTAGAAAAATGAGTAAATTAAATTACTGAGCCGAGAGAAGTTAATACATTAATGGATTCAGACTTCCATTTCTATCAGTGTAGATTAATTTTAATCTCGGTTTTTTTTCTTTTTTTAGTTTTAGAATTAGAAAAAGATGAATTAGTTGAACTGAAATTAAAAGTAAACTGTACTGGGACTCGTTTTTACCAATGTAGATTAACTTTAATCTCAGTTCAACTTACTCTTCATCTTTTTTTAGTTCTAAGAATTAGAAAAAAGATGAGAAGTAAGTTAAACCAAGATTAAATCATATAATCTACAATACATCGATAGAAATGAGCCTGGTAGAAACAGGCAAAAATCGTCTCGCGAATTCCAGTCATTTATCATCCGAGCAGAGTTTTTTTCCATCGTTCGCTACGATTCCGATATTACCGACATCGCATCGCGTAATAGTTCTTGAATTTGCCGCAAGATGACGGCGAAGCGTGATCGTGCACCTGTGGTGACAGCACGTGCTACAGCTGAGTGGCGGTTCGGTTATCGGGAAAGTGAGTATAATATCGTAGTGGTCGAGTGTTTTTCCCGCTTTTTCCCGTGCGGCTGCGGTATCATCGACGCCGACGGTCTTCCCGAGGGACATCTGGGGTACGTTTGAACGCATACATACCGGCAAGTTGTGTCGCGATACAAAGCTGTTTACGTGACGCCGACACGTGAATCGAGGCCGATATTAAGGCCGTAACGTAAATCCCTCAGGATTAGTGCGTGACCTTGGCTGCATATTCCCATGATAACGAATACCAAGCGACCTTGGGAGATTCTGCGCGAGACGTTTCGGCGCGAGTTCCGGCGCGCGCGAATTCGCGAATTAATGGCGGCGATCGAGTGTCGGTCCGTGCATTCTGTCGGACGTGTATTTCGTTCTCGGCAATGCTAACCTAAATCGCGAATGGTAATAATTCGTCTCGACGCGACTGGAATATCGGTTACTATCTCGCCAGGTAGTAATAGCGACGTGACGTCATCGTCGACGAGAGAGGCGATCTCGTTTTTTGAAATTCTTCTGAATTCCGAGCGGGATTATCGCGATAAGTTCTCACCCGATCGCTTCGGAATCGCCGTGTCGATTCCCGCTTCGCCACTCGATCTGGTTGGTTTGTTTTGTTTCGCGCGGCCCGCTTCCGGGATACGCGCGCGAATTTTGGTGTGCGCGCGCAATGGCGTGTGGACGTTCGGAGGTCGTTGCGCCAGGTGATGGAGTGAAATCGATAAAATATCGACGGTGGAATCGCGTCGGGTTGCACTCGAGTCGCGTCAAAAGGAATCGATAAAGTGCTCAAAACCTTGGCGCCTTCGTAAAGTATATGGCCTCCAGTAACTCGCAGACACATATTGAAAGCTCGAGTTGGTTGAGAAAGAGTGCAATTGCATGTTACGTTATCAGACTGAATCACGCAAGTTCGAGGCTTTTGTTGATACGAGTGGGATTGATCGCCGTATTTCACGGAAGTTTTGAATACCGTGATCGAATTTCAGATCGAATCGCGATTGCGGCTCAACATTTAAATAGATAGTTTTATATGTGAGAGAAAAGTTCGTTTAAATTACAGTTTATATAGTAAAAAAAAAATGATGTTACATTAACAGTCTTGTTTTTAATTGAAAATAATTTTATTAATTTAATAACTTTATTAATTTAAAAACACTGTTAATGGAACAAATACATCGTGCTTTCATTTTAATAAAATTGTATTTTTTTTATTAATAGTGTCATTGAATTAATGAAAGTGTTTTAAATTAAAATGTTGATATAACTTTTTTTTTAGTGTAAGTAACTCGAAGTAAACAAATATTTTACGTGAGTTATTTTATGTAATATTTTGAAATTTGCGCGGGATATCTTCCTCTAATCGTTAAAAATTATATTTTTTATTACTTGACTAATTTACATGAACGATTATATATTTTATTACTCGACTATTTTTGTATGGAGATAATTTAATGTAAATTTATGTATAATCAATATATTTGATATTGTTTTCGACGTAATTATTTTAAATATTTGTTACTCTTGTTTAGTTACTTTTGAAAACATGACAGCATTTGCAAATTAATTAACGCAACATGCTGCGCGATTATTTTTCATGTCTGCGATCAGATTTAATTTTTTACGATGTTATAAACTTGCCTTGTATACAAATTTTGAAGGCCGATAATGATAAATTTAAATGTCGCGAGACGCAGTTTAGTAGAGCGTGCTGCGAAACAATAGACTACATTCGATCCGATTAACCCTTTCGCACCGGAAAACTATTTATATCGTAGTGTCGCTACGTTGCGTGTTAAAGTGGATTCAATCGAATTAATTAAAAAATCCAAGTGATATCGAGAAAGTGAGGCGTGAGCGATGTCGCATCTTCGCATTTGG
>Ga0157364_1004428_pt1 | contig 14027 bp, 7 predicted proteins | sample AttsexASBM2_FD_111476 | JGI IMG/M metagenome (GOLD analysis project Ga0157364, IMG submission 111476) | Fungus gardens microbial communities from leaf cutter ant in Ribeirão Preto, State of São Paulo, Brazil - Atta sexdens ASBM2 | ecosystem: Host-associated > Fungi > Mycelium > Unclassified ... | reverse complement strand
TATGTATGTATGTATGTATGTATGTATGTATGTATGTATGTATGTATGTATGTATGTATGTATGTATGTATGTATGTATGTATGTATGTATGTATGTATGTATGTATGTATGTATGTATGTATCTGAAACATCGACACTTCTGTTAAAAGCAATATGGTCGATCTGAATACATTTATGCAATGTATATAGGTAATGCAGGCAAAATTTGCACTTCTCGGCAGTGATGGGAGGTAACAAGAAAGAAGCGTAAAATGACGTAGTAGTTCGATCCAATAATGGAACATATGCAGCAATATGGAATACGGGTGCTTTTGAGGCTCCTGTACATCTTAGTGACCAATCAAATTAATAGGAGGGACAATCTCAAATTTTAACACTTTATCCCGCTTTACAACCCATTCTAAATTTTTTCCTAAATTAAGGTTATAACATTGAATTATTCCTCTTTTAGGTACTGTACGTCATTATAATGGCTTTCTCGAATGCTATCTCTCCAAATGATGATATTGTTTCTTTAAAACCTTTTACATAAATATGTATAAAAAAATTATAATTTATTCGTCTGTAGCTACTCTATTATAATTTCATAGAATAAATCACTGCTAGATACAAATCTCAGTACTACATTATTTACGTGCAGTGCGTGTCAAACATTGCCGTAATTTTATATAATTTTATTTAATTACATATAAAACATTTTTCCTTCCTTTTCTCCCTATAACTTTCTTACCGTTCTTAAGGGTTTTATAATACCATGTACGTCAATTAAGGCTGCTCAGCTTTACGTATGCACACAAAGTTTCTTAGAGCAGAATTCTTGTCATCTCCCATCACTGCTTCTCGGCCGATTTTCGAGAGGCTCCACCTCCCGCTACTCCTCGCCCCGCGCAATTCAAATGCCGCTCGACGTTTAGGAACGTCTAACGTTCAAAGACATGAGATGCACGGGGTGCTCGCGCTGTAAATTTCATTCTACCTTTTTTTCGCCCATTATATAATTAAGACAGAATGAAGCAACAGGTAAGCGCTCAAAACAAATATATCCAATGAATTTCAATAGTTTTCCACGTCACCCTTGAAATACTATTTTTGACGCATTTTTTTTTTAAGTGGTATCCTCAATAGGTCTAGCCTACTGATAAAAATAATGAATTGACCACAATTAAATAATTAAACACAAATGGAGTGAAATGAAAAATACTTATTCTGATTTTCGGAATCTTTTATTGGCGAGATCAGAAACATCGATTTGCATATTACATGTAGTGAGCCGTATACGAGGCAAAGAATAATCGTTCAATGCAGAACGTCTTTCATTTTTTATAAGCTTCATTTTTTAAAAGGAGTCTCACATAAATATGTAGATCCGAACATGGAATGAATCGAAGTCTGAAATCTCGAAGATTGGGGTATAATAATTTTTCCAACATTTTGTAAAAATCGGCATCAGTTTCTTGAACTGTTTTAAGTGCATATCGTTCTGCAAATCATATAATTCATCTTGCAAGTTGTTACGAACTGTACTATTTAAACTTCCCGCGTATATGCACTTATCGGCATACACAGTTGGCGGTGACACTTATATATAGCATGTATGGCGCTGCCCGGCCCATTAAGTGACGCTGTGGTACAGCTTCTTCCTTGCGGGTCATCTTTCCTCAATCAAGATCTGCCATTAGCATAAACATTGCATGTTCATAAAAAAACGAAAGTCCGAGCTGCCTAATTCTACGATGTAAAAGCGTTATATTGTTAAGGCCCGAGCCGCCTGATTCTCTGAAGTAAGGGTGTTGCAAAATCAAGGTCCTAGCCGCCTGATTTCATCCTCTGATCGTCGAGGTACAGAATTATACCTATCGTGCTATGAAGGACGATTCGATGATAAGTCGATCATGAGAATTCATGGATAGTGTCATTCGGAAGTCATTGAAATGTGCTTTTCCTTTGTTTCTCGTGGAACATGCCCGAATAAATATTTGTAATAATTTGGTATGCTAAATTGCGCCATAACGATAAGTCTCACTATACGCATCTCCGAATGTTCTGGAACGTGATATATATTATCGAGAATGCCGCGTATGTATCATTTCGAAAACGATTGCTAAACTACTTTGAAAGTTGCTATTAGACTGATTCATTGTTGCTTGAGTGAGAATTGCCTCTATCATCGATTTCAACTACTAAGTCAAGATGCTGTCCTTCAATTGGCGCTGGCTAGGGGGATTCTCGAAAAGAAATAATTCAGTTCTGAGTTTTTCGAAGCAAGTAAACTATGTATCAAATTCATCTGTAAGAGAATCAAGAAAATGAATATATTTTTGCAATTATTGTCATGTTCTTCGAGAAGAATTTAATAAGAAGGAAAAAAGTGAAAAATATTATCATTTAAATGAAATTTTAATACCTGCAATTTTCTTCGAAAAGAATCAACGTGACTCATTGGGAAATATTTTGATTCGTGCTTTGTAGTTTTCAATTAAGAATCTTAAGTTGATTACTTATATCAGTAATAAAAGCGAGTAAGAAATGTCACATCTTCCAAAAGAGATATATATTCGTGAAATTTTTAGTTATTCATTTCTTTCGAAAAAAGGAGAACGTCTTTTCTTATCGCAAAAAATATTTCTAAACATTTTGCAGCATAAAGTCAACGAACTGAATAATGAAGTGGGACATCTGTGTAAACAGCTTTATGTTCCTTAAGAAATAATTTAAATTTTCGGTGAAGGAATTTATCCACCTTTAATTTCATTAATTATTTTAGTGATAATCTCCATAGCTGAAAGTTTTACAACTTTATCGGCTAATGCTTCCTGATGTACATGCAGAATGTTGACGATCTGTACATGCAGTATGTTGACGATCTCTTGCTGCGTATAATATGAATTTGTGGTGGCACGACTATGTGATCACCGTCCAAGCATTTCCCGCGGTATGATTGCTTCGAGAGCACTTGGTCGAGAAAAATGAGATTTTCTCTGCTTTCCAAACTTTATTTGAACAGACCTCAGATGCGGGCAAACGTGTTTCACAGTAGATGCGGAAAGAATCTCAATGATGCGGTAGCGCGATAAAACTCTTTAGCATGAGGTGATACTATCGACGAGAGAGTTAGAGGAACCATGATGATCTGAGTGTCGCTAATCGATTACGCGCAACGCATGCGTCACTTAACGATCGACATCTCGCAGATTGATCGATTCTTTATTGGGCGATGTGACTAGAAGCTGTAAACGACATGGGTACCGAACACGCCATCCTTGAAAGTTAACTTTCAATATGACATACAAACATAAACTCGTTAGCGTAACATAAAATGCGAACTGTGTGATGCAATTCAATATCACATCTATTGCACTAAAAAACGAGGATTAACATCTAAGTACACAATGAAAAACAATATAACAATCATTCTTACCCAAAGATAAAAAAGAAGCTTGCGAGACATGACATAATTAGAAGATAACAGTTGAAGACACTTAAACCTAATGATTAGCAAAGTATGGATTAGACTTCAATTGGTAATAATATTGTTGTATAATAGCTTAGAAAATGGCCTCACGTAGGAACCCTTAGCAGTCTTCACAGTTACCGTGCGTGCGATGCCGTCGAGATGAATCTTCCTGGACCCATTGCCCACTGAAGTGAGGCTTTTGCTGCTTTATGAGCACGTTGGTTAGTTGACAATTGAATTCCCTTGTTAGCCATTTGGTTCGTGCTTGTAGAGAGTAAAGACTCATTACTCCACCGCTGCCGGATTTGCTCTACGCATTGCCGCAACAGCCTATTTTTGTTGATGTCGCTCAAGTCAGCACAAGGAAGACCATTCAAAGCCGTGCCAATCAAAAAATGTCCCGGCTTAGGCTAGGGCGTTCGGTGCTTAAAAGGGGGCACGAATTGAGGATCGCTTATATTTCACAGAGGATCATTTGCATTTCCTAAAAGATCAAATGAGCCTTGCCCACGATCCGAGTTATGTGTATTTTGCAGATTTTACGACTGCCTCCCACAAATCTCTAAAATGGCATGCGTTAGACGGGATGAAGTTCCATGAAAAATCCTTAATTTCAGATTGGACTTATTAATTATTATATATGTCGTATAATTCTTGAAATTGTCTATCCTTACGCGAAATGAATCGCTTAAAAGTGGCAATAAAGGCTTCGGATGTAAGGTCACTTATTAATTTTAAGTGGATTGCCTTCGTGGCGAAGCACACAAAAAGCGAAACGTATAATTTGTGACTCTGCGTGTTTCGATGCTTTCCTTCACGTAACAAGTGCAGTCGGGCATAGTCTACATCGCAATGAGAGCAAGATCTAGAGACGTTAATTCGGCTGACCGGTAATGAGGCCAGCCTATTAAGGCTTCTAATTGATTAGGTTTAGTCCTAAAACAGATTATACATTTTTGTATTATTCCACGCACTGTGGATCGCAATGATAACGGCCAAAAAATGCTGATGCACGAAAGCCATCGTGGCTCGCAAACGCGTGTAAGTTTCGTGTATGTTCACGCTCTATAATACGCTGAGTTAATATGTGTTTGCGTCGCAGGAGAATTGGATGGCATGCATTGAACGTGAGATTCGAATTTCAATTTCCTGCCAATTCGCATTAGTCCGCTTTCATCTAAAAAAGGAAATAGCGATAAACTCGAAGTGTTTACAATTTCGGTCTTAACTAACGCTTGATATTCACGTTAGAACACTCGCTGTTGCACTGTTCTGCAAATACAATTTAAAATGAGAAAAGTTTCAGCGGGGACACGAAATCGGACGTCCGATACGCCTTGGATAGTCTCAAACAATACGCTATGATGCGGAATATTTTATTTAAATTGGAATACTTATTTAACAAGTCATCGACGATGCAGGGATGGGAAATGGAAGTAATTACGCAGATTTTCCTTTATTCGGGAAGGTCATTGTCTAAATGCGTGAAGACACTGACTGGCCAGTAGTCCTCATTCCATTTTAGAAATTCGGGACCATTCCACCACTTCTCAGCATTAATCAAATCACAGAGATTTAGCCCTCGCGACAACATATCGACAGAATTGTCGGAGGATGCCACATGGCACCCGTATTTGATTTCTGTCAAGCGCTAAATTTCACTCACTCTATTTGTCACAAAAACGGACTATCGGCGCGATGAGGAGGTTATCCAATTTAGCGCGTCGAATCCGACCAAAGATAAATCGGGCATTGCGAGAGTTCCAATGAATTCTCTAATCTTGTTGATTAAACACTAATAGTAAGGCAGCCGATAACTCTGTTATGAGTTAAATTAATAAATCTTAACTAAATTATATTCAACTTAAATGAATCATATTCAAAATCTACGTCTACAGATTTTCTGCAGACCAGCAGTTAAATCATTACAAATCAAATCACCTACTTTTAATTTCAAAACCGATGATATACTTTACTTTAAAATGCAATTAATTCGGCCTAATTTGTAAATATAAAAGCGTATGCCTCGAGCACCTCGAGGCCGTTCCAAAAAGTTAAGAAGACGACTATTGTGAGAATCTCTGTTACTGCGAGCGCTACTGCGAGATGTCGATTATAACACATCGAAACACTCGTAAGTAGAAATAAAACTTCTTACACCACGAACATTGGCCTATATTAATTAGAGGATCTCGAGCCTCTACAAAACGATCCCGCCACGTCCAACCTGTTTTTACCATGCCCAGGGACGTCGTACCTTGACGGTACGACTGGTTAACGGCTGACCTCATAAATTCTATAAACGGGGCGGAACCTTTGCATCCTTGCACCCTGAGTGGTATAACTCTAATCGCGGTAACGGTCTTGAGTGGCGCGACGCGAGACTTTGAGCATAATAACTCGGAGTGATGATCGTTAAGACCGAACTTGATGCGAAGGTATATGCAAGCTCCGAACGCACGCTGGCTGGCGACGCAAAATCCGTGCACTTCTACGACTGGTTGATGGATATAGAGTTTAACGCATCGAGGAATTCTTAGTTGATTCAAAGCACTCATCTATGTTTTGAAGGCGACTCAACGAGTGTGAATATCCTGAGGAATGGACTCGTCCCATTGGATGGCCACTTGCCACAAATCTTGCAAGATGAGTTTTGCGATAACAATGACTGGCCGCAGAAGACTCCAGAGGATCGAACAATTTAGTGATCTCGGAAAGTTTTGATACAACGTAGGTTTCTGACTCAAGTTTGCAGAGAAATTGAAACATATTCTGATACTGATTCCACTGCATGCCCAGAATACACGAGTCCGCAACATTATCTCTAATGATGACTGGCGCGATTATCTATTTCCAATAGTTCAGAGCAGTTCGAGGCCCATTTGCTTAACTCGAATACTCCCAATTTTAACAATTGAATGGTTTCATCGCGAATTAGTTTTAATTCGTTGACTGTGTCCGCCCCGAAGAATGCATACTGAACCACGAGTGAATTGACGAGCATGCTACTCAGCTAAATGCTTAAGGCACCTGGTGGCCAAAAATGATGCAGAAGCTGTATCATAAGTGACAGTAGTAGTGAGTGCGTACATATCTACGCATTAGCAGAGAGATCATCGCGCCAGAAAATTCTCTGCAGGTGCGTCTGGGATGGATGCATTAAAATCTGTCGATACATTTTTATGTCAGCGATGATGATGTAAGCAAAAAAACGAAAGCATCAAAATTGAGATCAAATCTTGTTGATGATCGGTTTCACTAGAAGTGCATCGTTTAACGACACGCCGAAACTGCTGTGGCATGCATCGAATACAATACGGATTTTCGATGTTTGCTCATCGTTTTGAAGACACAATGAAGGGAAGGAAGATAAAATGATATTGTTCGGGTTCTTCCGCAATGGGCGATTCTAGCCGTCCCAACGATGAATATTTATCAAGAAACGCCGCGTATTGAATTTTAAGCGTAGGATCGCGCTTGAAACGCACCTCGATTGAGAACTGCCTCACGCGAATCGCCAATGTTATTTAACATTTGCTCTCTGACCGGAAGCTTGACTGTATATCCCTGAGAATTTTGATACACGTTATCTAAAAAGTGATGCTCGCAAATATTTTCTTCCATTGTGTAATTGCGCAGATATATCGTCCATTTGCCAACGACTGACATATTCGTGTAATTCCGCATTGGTTACAGACGCGTGAAACGAGTGAAGTCTTTGAGGCGATGTGATCAAACGACCGCTAAAATCTAGCCCAGTCATGTTTTCTGAAGAGATATTTGTCTGAAGACTTGATTTGATCAATATCAAATTCCAAAACAATTCCGTTCCGATTAAAAGATCAATATCCGACGATATGTGTCGCGGGCCAAATGAATGTTGCGCGGAAAATCAAATTTGTGAGTGAATCAAGTTTAGAGGTCAAAATGAGCACGAGAAGATCATCCCAATGCATCGTGGGATGTTTCGATGCGTGCTAATATTTCGCGGCACCGTCAGAGATTTTTCTGAGATGGATTGAATTTTCTTTTGCCATAGTCAGCAAATCCATTATAATCTTAACGTGAGTTTGAACAATTACGCACTTGTTATCATATCGGTCCCTGAGAATTGACCACGACATCGTAATTAGCGTCCGACAATTCTAATGAACTGATTACAGCGTTTGCATCGCCAATGAAAGGCGCCCATAAATACTGAACTCTTTACATATTTGAGAGCGAGTTGGAATGGATAATCGAATTGAATGTATCAAAAAACGAGAACCATTTATATTTGCCGGAAAATTTGTTGTAAATTTAACTTAGGTAGTAAATTAAATTTACTTCGTAATCGAACGTGCGTACCATGAATACTTGAGGAGGAAGGAGAAAAGATGGATATTCGCAATGTCGGTGAAGAGGAAATGAGATCACAAATCTTGGCAGATAATGCATAGAACGCTTCCTCGAAATCGTGTTGTCATAGTAAGGTGTCATAGTAAGGTCTTCGGCCTTACCCAACGATTCTAGACGCGATTCTTGCACTTCGTATTCCGCCTAATAGTGTTCGAGTTTCGTCTTCCGCTTTTCGAGCTGAGCCATTATTGACGGATTAATAGCGGCAATTGACTCTACATAAGTTCTGATATGTGTACATGATGTCTTTATGGTTGCGCACTGTCGCTTAAATATAATATCATCGCTTCTGATTGATCGACTATCTTGAGTGCAAATACGAGCGCGCATGCGCAATAGACACGGCGAAGAGAACTTGGTTGGCAACAGAGACAATGGTCTTCCTTACTTTGTTATGCACGCAATTATCCTAAAAGGGGATGCTGCATGCCTCTCAGTCGAGTGCGTTGATGGACGAAAACGTTCCTCTCGCTGCTCTGTTAAGGGATGTCTTTTGTTGCACGTCATCTAGATTGGGCCTTGTTTTCTGCCATTGATAGAATTCCGTTCGCAAGACGTTGATCCTGCATCAGGTGGTGTAATGAACTGGGCCCCGTCTCTGATGCAGACCTTGCGGTTGCTTTTATTGAGCTGTATGCTGCCGCTGGTACGACACTTGCACCGATTGCTGCTACTGCTGCGACGCTTATCTCGTGTCGATAAGATAACCTTGTCTGATTGCTAAATTGTTGCTCGCCACTTCACTGAAGTGTACTAAATACTTGACAGAATCCGGCTCGAAGGAAACCAAAGCAATGTTGACGATCTTGCTGCGTGCAGGATGGATTTGTGATGGCACGACCATGCGATCACCGTCCAAGCATTTCCCACGATATGATTGCTTTGAGGGCACTTGATCGAGAAAATGAGATTTTCTCTGCTTTCTAAACTTTATTTGAACAGACCTCAGATACGAGCAAACGTGTTTCACAGTAGATGCGGAAAGGATCTCAACGATGCAGTAGCGCGATAAAATTCTTTAGCACGAGACAAGACGCGTGCTATCGACGAGAGCGTTAGAACGGCCTCGATGATCTGAGTGTTGCTAATCGGTTACGTACAACGCATGCGTCGCTTAACGATCGATATCTAGGATTAATCAATTCTTTATCGGGTGATGTGACTAGAAACCATAAACGACATGGGTACCAAACACAGTGAATCCTTTAATGAGGATATTTAAATTTCGCTGCTTTAATTGACTAGTGAATCCTTTCTTTAAATCTGTCATAGCTTTCGCGCCATTAGTCGTAGTTGAAGAACATTTATTAAAATCTATGTCAAATTTTTTAAGAGTTTCTTCAACTGCCAAAAAAATATCGAATCCTGTCGTTGTGTTACGTAATATGACGAAATCTAAAAGTTCCTCGACACATGAATAAGCGTCTTGTATAATTCGAGTAAAAATACCAAGTTGACTCAGTGTTGAATATCAGTGCTTTCGTCAAGACACAAAGAAAAATATTTACATGATTTCAAATTTTATAATTTATCCCTTATAGAATCACTAACATCAATAATTCTTGATGTTACAGTTCTTGTATTAAAATGAATGTTCATTGCTTCCTCCAGAGTTAAGGAATTGCCAAAAGCTTTTACTGTATCAATAATAATTTTTCGCCTTCAGTGAACGGCTTAGAATTTTGTGCTATAAACAGAAAAATTGCATAAGAGGCTTGTAAGGATTTTTGAGAAGAACAAGGAAAAGAAGATTGAACTTTCTTGATAATTTTAACCTTTCTATAACATTCAATTTTTTTGAATTTGAGTAATTTAAATATTGTAATTTATCGAATGACGAGTTTTGAAATGCTTCTCTAACACATATTTTTTAACTAGCGAAGGTTAAAAGCCGCAAAGTAAACAAATTTTCATTCAATCTGAAATGTAACTAATAAAATAATTAAATTCCCAAGATTTATGAAAAACTTATACACACTTGTTTTTTTTCATCCTCGAAGCTAATTTTTTAAAAGAATAATAAAATATATTTACATCTATATATTATGTTTAACAGTACAGAATATCAAAGATCCGAGTTCGATCTTTGGCCAAGATAATATTTTTCGCAATAAAATTATTTACAGATTTTAATATGTTACCCAGTATTATTAAGATTCTAAGATTCCTATGAACACCAAATTATTAAATTGATAGTTTAATTTGTGATATTAGTGATAGTTTAATAAAGTGTTTCAAAGCCGAAAAGTTATTTCAACACGCATTTTAAATGAAAAGACTACATATGTAGTATTGAATTTATATATTACATATTGTAGTTGTAGTATATAAATTCACATGAAATTATATAAGTACTTACAATAAGATTCAAATTGATCGTTGATGTTTCCAATCTTCCACGAGATAGTATAACTGTTGCACTCATGATTTGATAATCGTTGACACTTCGCGCCAATTTTATACACAAACAATCGACACGAGCGATTGTCATATCATGAACGATGGCTATATTGTTTCGTGGAATATCAGAAACATCGATACGGTTTGCCTCTCGTACCTTACGGAGTAAATTAGTGAAATTCATTGAAAAATAACTCATGAAGTTCTCGGGATCGTAGCGGACATATCAGCGAATCAAATCAGTAAAAAGATATATCATTCCATAGTGAAAAGATAATTACGTTTCATTATTTTTTTAAGAAATTAGCTTCGAAGATGGAAAGAAACAAATGTGTACAAGTTTTTCATAAATTTTGGAAATTTAATTACTTTTTTAGTTACATTTGAGATCGAACGATTTGTTTACTTTGAGGCTTTCAACCTTCGGTAGTTGAAAAATGTGTTAGACAAGCATTTCAAAACTCGTCATTCAGTAAATTATTTAAATTACTTAAATTCAGAAAAATTGAATATTATAGAAGGGTTAAAATTAGTTTATTAAGAAAGTTCAATATCTTCTTTTTCTTGTTCTTCTCAAAAATCCCTACAAGTCTCTTATGCAGTTTTTCTGTTTATAGCACAAAATTCTAAGTCATTCACCGAAAGCGTTTTTGTGAAAAACTGTATTATTGATGCAGTAAAAGCTTTTGGCAATTCCTTAACTCTGGAGGAAGCAATGAAATTAATATTAATCTTGCAAGAACATCAAGAATTGCTGATATCAGTGATTCATAAGGGATAAATTATAAAATCTTTTGAAACCATATAAATATTTTTCTTTGTGTCTTAACGAAAGCTGATATTCGATACATGAGTCAACTTGGTATTTTTACTCGAATTGTACAAGACGATTATTTATGTGTCGAACTTTTAGATTTCGTCATATTAACACAACGACAGGATTTGATATTTTTTGGCAGTTGAAGAAACTCTTAAAAAATTTGACATAGATTTTTAATAAATGTTCTTCAATTACGACTGATGACGCGAAAGCTATGACAGGTTTAAAGAAAGGTAAAGCGGCGAAATTTAAATATCCCCATTATTCACTGCATAATACATCAGGAAGCATTAGCCAGTAAAGTTGTAAAATTTTCAACAACTATGAGACTATCACTAAAATAATTAATGAAATTAAAGATGGACATAAGTTCCTTACTTACCGAAAATTTAAATTATTTCTTGAGGAACACAAAGCTGTTTACACAAATGTCCCACTTCATTATCCAGTTCGTTGGGTTAGTGCTACAAAATATTTAGAAATATTTTTTGCGATAAGAAAAAATATTTTATTTTTATTCTCCTTTTGAAAGAAATGAACAACTCAAAATTTCACGAATATATATTTCTTTTGGAAGCTGTGATATTTCTTACTGAATTTGCTTTTATTACTGATATAAATAATCAACTTAGATTTTTTAATTTAAAACTGCAAAGGACGAATCAAAATATTTCCCAACTAGTAAGTCACGTTGATTCTTTCCGAAGAAAATTGCAGGTGTTAAAATCTTATTTAAATGATAATATTTTTCATTTTTTTCCTTCTTGTTAAATTCTTCTCGAGGAACATGACAATAACTGCAATTTCAAAAGATAGATTCATTTTCTATTTAGATTCTCTTATAGACGAATTTGATATACGGTTTACTTGCTTCGAAAGACTCAGAACTGAATTAATGCTTTTCGAGAATCCTCTTACAGTGTCAATTGAAGGACAGTATCTTAACTTGTAAGATGAATTATATGATTTGCAGAATGATATTGCACTTAAAACGGTTAAAGAAACTGGTATTGATTTTTACAAAATATTGGAAGAATCATCATATTTCGGACTTCGAATTCATTTCATGTTCGGATCTACATATTTATATGAGACATCCTTTTCAAAAATGAAGCTTATAAAAAAATGAGAAACGTTCTACCATGAGTGATGATTCTTTGCTTCGTCTTATACGGTTCGCTATATGTAATGTGCAAATCGATATTTCTGATCTCTCCAATAAAAGATTCCGAAAATCAGAATAAGTATTTTTCATTTCATTTCGTTTGTGTTTAATTACTTGGTCGTATAATTCATCATTTTTTATCAATGGATTAGGTCTATTAGGGATACCATTTAAAAAAAAATGCATCAAAAATAATACCTCAAGGGTGAAAATTATTAAAAATTCATTGGATGCATTCGTTTTGAGCGCTTACCCGTTGTTTCATTCTGTCTTAATTATATAATGAGCGAAAAAAAGATAGAATGAAGTTTACAGCGTGAGCGCCCAAAGCGAGCGCCCCCTGCACCTCATGTTTTTGAATATTTTAGATGCTCCAAGACGTCGGCATTTGGACTACGCGCGGAGCGAGCGGTGAAAGGAGTAGCAGGAGGCGGAGCCTCTCGAAAATCGGCCAAGAAGTGCAAATTTTGTCGAACCCTGAGGTAGTGTATAAGGTGTTTTTTTCATTCAATCATAAACTTCATTTTTAACGAGCATTAAGACCGAATAAAAGAATATATATACGCCGAAAATCGATCGAGCGAAAAGGTATCGTCTCTTGTCACCAAGTCTGCTAAGTCCACCGCCATTGAAAGAAAAAGCGAGATATTGGAAATGCCTTGGGAAAAAAGCATCAACGACATCAATGTCATCGAAATATAAGCCATAAAGTATAAACATTGATAAACTCGCGAACAAAAAAATATGTAAAAAGACGTGATACAATATTAATAAACTCACAAATAAAGAAAATACATAGATAAAATGCGATAAAATATCGCGAAACGTCCGCAATTTTTAGGAAGAGGGGAGGGATAACCCTCTCTTCGATTCTAGAAGTTTTACCATATTTATGCAGGTTACGATCAATCTTGCGATACCCGCTTGTACGAATGATTGAAGATGTGTTTTGTCAAAGAGAGCAGTTCATCATGCGAAACGAAGGAGAATTGTAACATGTAAGTTTCGACGTTCTATACACAAAAAAGAAACTTTTTTTTTAACATTACGTACCTACACAGCATCGCGCGGTGCGTTTACTGAGCAGACGTTACAATCTGACGGCTACGTGCTACAAGTATTTAGAAATTAGAATCAACATTGGTCCGCCGAGATACGTAGAGATCACCCTGGGAAATCATCGCCGACACAAATTGTCTTTGTCTCTTGATACGAGGAAGGACCTCTACGAGCAACGATGGAATATATATAAGATGCTTCGAAACGAATACAAGAACAATTTTATGAGCGTTGGCTAACCATCAGAATTTGCATGCTGCCGATGCTACGCTCGTACGTCTCGGTTCTTTGTTCGTACGCATGATGATGACAAAACGACACTAGGTATATTTGAATTTGATGTATTGATGTATTGATGTAATGTTCGAACGATTAGCCCGATTTGTCGATACGATCGATGTCAAGTATATATGATTCTCCAACATCGTGTTCGAAGACGCTATATGCAACATTAGTTTTTAATACGTATGAAAAAAAAACGATATAATAACATGTGAATAAAAATGTTTTCATTCATATCATTATATATGTATTTTTTTTACTTCCCATCCGACTTATCCTATAACATATACTATCCTGTAACCTAATTTATTCCTATCCATTATAAGAAAAAAGAATACAAATATGAAAATATTAGGTGTACAAAAAAGTTCTGAGCTTTTTTTTTGTAAAATTCAATCTTTATTCAAAAACAAACGAAAAAATATGGCTTGCTGCGTAACGCCAAGCT
>Ga0157364_1004427_pt1 | contig 14029 bp, 16 predicted proteins | sample AttsexASBM2_FD_111476 | JGI IMG/M metagenome (GOLD analysis project Ga0157364, IMG submission 111476) | Fungus gardens microbial communities from leaf cutter ant in Ribeirão Preto, State of São Paulo, Brazil - Atta sexdens ASBM2 | ecosystem: Host-associated > Fungi > Mycelium > Unclassified ... | reverse complement strand
TACATGTAAAACTAAAGCGTTTTTTTGCACTCGAGCAACTGGTTTATGTAACAAATCTTCTAGAGACAAACCCGGACCCTTTGGAAAACCTCTAAGTCTTATATCTCTAGTGATCTCTCCGAATTGAGTGGAATGGGCGGAGCATCGTCGCACAGTATCGGTCGCGCGAGCGTAATTGTGTAAAAACGCACCATATAAACCTATATTACTGGCCATAATCTGAAATCAATGAATATAACGTTACAATTTTCCACAGCTTTCACTCGTCTTATTTACTCTAATTATATTTACTTTAAATTGTTCTCCTATAGTAGTTTTACTGTCCCACTTTTCCGTCTTCTTTCGAAGACCATCCAGAAATGTCTGATGCAGAGCATGCAGTTCCGGGATCTTGTAGAACATCGTGCCAAACTCCTCTTCCGAAATGACTGGTTGAGATGTTGTTAAAGTTGCTCTAATAGCTTTCATATACTGCAAAGGCAGGAAATCATTATGAATAAATTCTTAACAAGAACTTAGAATGTCAAGTTACATACTTGTAACATCACAGTTAAGCATTCCACATATACAGCCTCGCTCTCCACTACCGAGTTCACAATACACTTGACCATCGATGTCCTGTCATCCTCGCGCTCCTTGCTCTTTTCTTGTCGGCGCGGCGTCGTCGGGGTCGGTGATTCCAAGCTACCCTCGCTCAAACTTAGCGGTTCGGCGTCACTGCTGCCAGTTTCATTGTCTGTGCTGAGAGCTCGCAGCAAGATCGGAGGTGCCGGACTAGCACCCTCTTCATCTTCGCTGTCCATCGCCGCTCTATGTCTGAAAATAACGTACACAATTATACATATTCCATATCTTAATCCCGGGAGTACTCGCGTGTGAGTTCAACTAATAAATATTAACATTATAACTTAAAAAATAATATAATTAAGACGCTCGTACTCCTCCTCATAGATCCAATGTGTCAAAATAAAACAAGATATAACAAACGACTTACTGTATAAAATAATCGATGTTGACATAATTACTCTGATTGCCTGGAGAATCTGGCAGCGAAGGTGGTCTTCGAGTTGTCGCTTTGCTATTGCCATTGTTACTGTTGACAGAGGGAACGCGCGCATCAATGTAAACATATTCCCCAGTTTGATCCAAGGCTACTGAATCGTAATAAGGCTCCTCCTCCGATGCCTCTGCATCCCCATCTTCGCCATCTTCGTTGATAGCCTTTTCTAAGTCTATTTAGCGAACAAATAATAATAATTATTTTTTTAATTTTATATGTCATAAAATAATTTATATAAAATTGATGTAAAACTGATGAGAATAGATGACAATTTTAATTTTTATAAAACTTTAAAAACAAATTGAACTATTAACTTTAAATCACATGAGATAATAAGATTAAAATTCATTTTATTTTTTGAAATTTTCTTTCTTTTAATGATTACATATAGATTATGCAACTCCAAAAGCTCAATAAAAACATGTATGAAAGAGAATACCTTTCTCATCTTCCTCCTTGAGAGATTCTTCATTTTTATCTTTCTTCGAACTTCCGGTAACTTCAATCACTGTAACATAATTACTTGGCACATCTGGATCACTGTTTCTTCTAAGTTCAGGCACTTTCTCGGGACTCCTTGGTATTTCGCTCTTGGGTCGTTTGCCAACTGTACTGAGAGTCGAGCTCAGTTCGGACACGCACTTATCTTGAAATTTGCTGATGTCTTCCCGTTCCGTCAAAATAGGAGCGACATTCTGAGAACTCGGTGAATTCGGAGAGTCCGCCAAGCTATTCTCCGATATTTGAGAATCCTGTTGAGACTGCGTTTCCGTCGCCGCTTCCTGTTTAATTTCAGATGTATTCGTATTCACGCTGGTATTGTTAGCCAGCTGTTTGTGTCGCTCGACGTCAGCCAGCAATCTCTCTAAATATTCCACATAAAACTCTTCTTTTTCGAGCTCTTCTCTCAAAGCTGTCACCTATATATACAAAAAAAAATATCGCGTGCTTTGATATATTCGAAAGATTTCTAATTTCTATAATTTTATAGAAAATAAATCCCGCACGTTTTTAATTTAATTATTTTACATTTTAAAATTATTTCTTATGAAAAAATATTTTATTCTATTTTAAATACTTTAATATTAAAAAAAAGAATTGTTATGTAATTATATAATTTCCTGCTACTTTATAAATAAAGTATCCATCAAACTTTTTAATAATATTTAAACAAAAATAAGTTGTAATACATAATGCTACGAATTTTTAAGATGATCTAATGTAATAATTATAATCAATTTTTTTCGGTGGTGTTCCGATAACACAACAGAGGATAACACAACAGAGATAACTCCGTGATTCATTCATTGAATTGTAAGCAGGAAGTCAATGTTTACTATTCTTTCTTCTTTCACTTATTTGTTTACGATCTCATTTTAAATGTTAAAAAGGAGTGATAATACATTGACAGTAATGTAACTCATAATATAACAAGTGCTCTGTCATTGACAGATTTCAGACAATTAATTCGATGAGTCATCAAGTCATGTGAACACGGTGTTAATTGAATTATACATGACTAAGTTTCTATTAAACGAAGAAATTAAATTCTCCTTGTGCTATACTTCCTCTTCCATTCTTATCAGTGTATCAAATGTTTCTTCAGAGAATTCTTCGCTATCTACTTGAATTATATACACACGCATAAATTCTGATCTGACTAATAAATACTTAGTAAACATTGCGACACCTCACTACAGTCATAACCCAGTCGTTATGCAAGGTTGCCTCTTCAATCCCAGACTCTATGATAATCACCTGTATTATTACTTTAAAATATTCATTTCCAGTTCTTCCAGGAACTTGATTAAAGACTGATAAAATAAAAACTCGGCCACTCTGGCTTACGTGATGAATCATCGGACCCCTCCAGGATGTCAATTAAACGAAATAAAACCTCTTTTGCGACACCTACACAGGCATACACAGTAGATCACTCACACGTGACTAATAAACGCTTGGCGAATACATTGCGACACTATCACCAGCCATACGACTGCAGGTTTCATGCATCCTTATTCTTTCACTCAATAATTATTTGCCAAAGCACACCTGCGGTCCTCGCGGCAAGACCCGTCGATAAAAATTAGCAACTTCGATCAATCGTCGACGCAATACGTTTCTGCACTATGATGCCCAAGAGGAGAATCATCGCGTTCAAACTCACCTTCTGCTTGTGTTTGACCAAGTTCGCTCTGACATCTTCCTCCCAAGCGGCCGGCAAGGCGCTGTCCGGGAACCGCTGCACCCAGACACGCTGGAAGTCCCCAAACACGCTCATGCCTCCGGACGCAGGTGCGCGTAGGTCGACGGCGAGTCTTCCTCAGGATCCCACGATCCCACCGTCCACTCCTCACCGCGCCGACGTGCGCATCGCACGGGGGCGCGGCACTGTCACCACCAGTACCGTCGTCGACGACGACGACGACGACGTCAAGTCTCTCGCTCTATCTTCCTGTCTCTCTCTTTCTCTCTCTCTCGCTTCTCGTTCGCACTCACCGTAGCTGCCGCTTCCTGACGCGGAGCCACGTATCCTCGACTCTGTCGTGTCGGGCGGACAACGGCGTAACCAACGTCGTCATACGGCCGCTGTCATCTTGTCGACATCTCCTGCGTAGGTCACGTTCCGATCCCCGTCGCCCGCTGTATGGCCCACCTCCTGTCCTCCTCCTCCACCTCTCCTAGCGTGCCGACGCCGTCATTGCTGTCGCTATACTGTGTTCGACGTAACTTCTCGCTCAATTATGTGCAATTTCTTTGTATATAATTTCATATTATTGCTATTAAATAAGTGAAAATGATCAAAATTTACGAATATTACGCATTTTTGATCACTTGTTTTAACGCTAGAAATGAACGTCGACATAAAAAAGTACCTTAAAAATACTTTGAAAGATATTATTACACGCGATGAAACATTCTACTTTCGCATTTAATTAGTATTGGTTTTTGCGAATACTCTATATTTTGCAATAATAAATAATGATAATATAAACAATTAATGATATTAACAAAAGTAAGGATACAATACAAAGAAAAGGAAATTTTTACATATTACAGTTCTAAAAGGAATGAACTATTTTTATTTTATAGTAAAAATAAGTGAAAGAATATAGGAAAATGTCTTTTTATGATATCGTTACGCGCATCTTTCTTGTGTCTAAACTTTCATAAATTTTTCGTATCCGCGTTTCTTCCATTTTGTGCCAGTTTGTGCTTCCCTTCCCGCTGTTCTCCGCCACTCTGTGATTGGTTGACGACAATGACGACATGTTAGCTTATTGCTACCGAATATGATGAACGGTATCCAATGAAAGATTTGCTTTTTCTAGTGTGATGATGTAAAGCAAAATTCTCATTAGATATTGTATAAATTGTAAATCAGCCTTAAGTAATGTGACATAACCTATGTGCATAAGTGCGCAAAAATTTAGTGCTAATAAATCAAAAGGAAGAATTGAAGGTTTTTTCAACTCCTTTCAAAGGTAAATTATAAAAAAGTGCATAAATTTCAATTACTAGAAAAATGTACAATTTAGAATTAATCTTATTTAAATTTGTGTATAAAGAAATTACATTATAAATTGATTTATACTTCTGCTATGCATAATGTTATAATTGTAGTAATATGTTAATTAATCTAATATATTAGATATTTTTTTCTCTCTGCTTATGTCTACTGTTTATATACTCTTTTTTTTTGCAGCGTGTGAACAATCTACAAATTTGAATTTATATGTAAGTGATAAAACATACAAAATGGCACAAGGAAAGCTTAAAGTGAAAACAAAGCTGCCAACCTCAGTAAAGACGAAAGCCAATAAAGGTAAGGGCAAAAAGGGCCCTGCTATCCAAAGACGTGGAAGTAAGTAATAATGAGAAGACAAGTTTTTCTGAATCAAACTATAACAATATCATCTCCTTACTTCAAAATTGACACAACTCAAGAAATATAATTTTTTTAATTATTATTTTTTAATTATTTAATTATTTTTAATTATTATGAATGAGTAGTAACAATTCTATTAATCATCAAAAGTAAATTAATTGGACTTCATAATCCATAAATTGCACTTGTGTTTTTAATTGAGTAAATTTTCTATTAAGTTTTCCCCTTTTGTGTAAAACTTAATTTTTTAGGTTGTGTCACTTTTGTAGTAAGGGAACGATATTCTAATATTAAGATAAGTAATATATGAATTATTATTTTCTCGAAGACGCCCCTGTTCAACCTAAGAAGGCAAAGTTACAGGAAGCGCAGAAATTGAAGAAGATGATCTCAAGAACTGTGAATACTGCGGTAGAAGATGAGATACGAGAAAAAGCTTTAGAGGGAAGGAAAACTCTCACAAAGAAGAATCCTTCTAATTCGAAAAAACAATGATATGTTAATTGTTGTAATATTTGCATATATCAATAATGTATTGTTGTGTGTATACATATATACATATTTTTTTTTTCTTAATTAAGCAATATTGTTCGATTTGAGATTATCTATTGAAAAGGAATACGATTGAGTGAGATGTGAATTTTTTTCTGTTTATTGCACTCACATAACTGAAATTTAACTTATATTTAAATAACATTTATAAATTACTGACAAGTAAATTCGCCTATCCTATCGGTTTTATCTTTATTTCTATCAAAATAAATATGTTTAATAATATTACCTAATTTACAAGGAAATATTATACAGGAGGCCCCTATGGCACTCTGCGCCTTTCATATTTGAAACAAGAATTTGACGTAATTTATACGTCGGAATGAAAGACCTATATATTGTCATTTTATCACTCTTCCGTCCAAAATTGCCGGAACAATTTAAAGATGTATTAAGTGTTATATATTATCTCTTCTCGTTATATTTCGTTGTGTATTCCCTAGATCACATTATGTTAAGGTTGCTTCATGTAGCACCTCATCGTTCCTTATCGTAGCACCAGTTCTTTCAGTTCCCAAGAAATTCTCCTGTTTGGAATAATTTTACGGAGAAGCAACCTGAAATTTAGCGGTTTAAAACAAGTACAAAGTTTACTCGAAAAGATTAAAATGATAATTTTGAATTTCTTACTACTAATAAATGTCCGCTCTGTGGATTTTTACTAATTGCGGGAGTGGTACCAGTCCTAACTTCAATGACTCCCTCCTTACCACTGACTAGTTTGTGAGACACACTGGAACAGTGATATTACAAATATTAGTAGAATTAGTACAAAAGTAGCAAACAATAAATTGATTAGTTGAATTAAATCGTAATCAAATTTATTACTAAATATAAAGGAATAAATATAATACATAAAAAAATTGAAGAACTTACGATTCGGTATTGACGATCTTAACAATGTTCGGATTGTTAGTAATATCAATCGCTTTTGTCAATGCTTCTATTAAATGCGGAACTTCTAAAATCAAGTCACCCTGTAAACAGTAGTGCGTAGTGAAAGTATCTATTATATTTATTATCTTTTTATTAATTTTAATAAATCCCCAATTACTAACTCCCTTAATTAAATTATCTCTTTATATTTAATTTAGCTCATTTCAATTATAATTGCTAAATATTAAATTATTTTCTTATTAAATAATTGATTAATTAAAATATTTATTACTGCTTACATATTTATATCATTTTACTATTAACTTGAAATAATTTGCCTTATTTAGAATTAAAAATATTAAGATTTGAAATTCAAGTTATAAAAACCTTATCCTTTTTCAATTCAGGTGGTATTCTAACGATAAGTAAATTATCCGATTCTCCAGTAACAACCAACTCCTCGATAGCTTTGTAAGGAAGGCGATGCTTGAGTTTGAAGGTCTTAAGTATATCGAGAATGTATACGGCATTATCAGTTAAAATAAGTACTCTCTCGCGTGGTTTATATCCGTGCCGATCGTATTTAATGACTGGAGTAGCATACTAAAAATATGAATTTTAATTTATATTTCTATTTTATCGAATTCATTGTAAATATATATAATAAAAAAAGAAAAAGCGTTACTATATTTTTTCAGTGATTTATTTTTACCTTTATGTTTTCTCCGGAAGTTAAAATGTTGTTGAAGCTCTGTCGCAGTGCCTTGTACTCCTCACCAAGACGATCGGTTACAAATCTCGGACCTACACTCTTCGCATAAGATTTCTTTTTATTTTTGAATAGAGACTCCGCGAGGATCTTTAACTCAAAGTGTTCCTTATCTTCCTTATTTAATGCCATTCGATAACAACGAGCTTTCCATCGCCTGTGCATTACATGCAAATGCTCTGATGCCTATATCATGTGAATGTTATTAGTCATATCGTATCACATTAATTTAATTGTATAATTATACAGACATATTTTCTATTTCGCTGAGAACTTTTATATAGATAGAGAATTTATATTAGATAGCTAAACTATTCCTTATTCTTATTCTATACCTCTTGACAAGAATATGGGCATGGCGGCCAATATTTATTTAAGACACCCGATGGCAATGTCTTCGAAAGTCTAATGAGCCATTGCGATTTCGCCAATTCAATAAATGCCTTGTTAATTTCCGTAGGCGGTCCATCTCGCGTGATGAAGCCTTCAATAAATCTGTATCAATTTAGCACAGTAAATATAAATAAAACTTTTTAATATATATGATAAAATATAGAATGTATAAACATGTTTTTATTATAGAAAAAAAATAAGACTAAAGAAGAAACCTGCGAATGGTGACAACCGCTTGTTGCCGTTTTTTGGCTTTGCGTTTCGCGAGCCACCTGCGAATGTTTTTCTGGAACACGATCGCTGCTTCTCGTATCTCTAAATATTTCCTCCTCATTAATATAGCCTTCCATTTGCTCTGGATAATGGCGGCTATTTCATGTTTCTTCATTTGAAATGCATCCTCCGTATCGAATAACGTTTTAGGAAAACGGATGAACAACTTTGTGCTGTAACGAATTTTAAGAATTTAATAATTAATGTATACATGAATTATAATGTATAGCATGCTTAAAGCGTGATAATTAAGCGGTCTTACTTTCCCATCCTGTACTCGTCACGCTCGTAGCCGAGATGACACACGAGCGTTTGTACGCCTTCCTTTGCCGGGCCATAATAATTCGGCCAAGTTTCCGAACAGAGGCATTTGTAACGCTGCAAGAATTGCTCATACGGTCTTCGATATGCAAAACCGGCACGTCTTACCCGCAGATTCTCCATCAGACCCAAATACTTCACTTGGTGTAACACGATCTTTTTGTTGAATTCATCTGAAAGCAAAAGTTCAATGGATTTCATCTCATATTAAAAAAAATCTTTTTATATCTCTTTTCTTTCTATTAGACAAATAAAAGAAATTAAATAATTTATTTTAATTTTTTTTATACATATTTATTGAATTGTATAAATACTCCATATTGAGCGTTACTGATGCTTTATTTCAATTTTATCTTATATCAGGTCTACTTACGGGCCATTTTAAAATCGTTAGGTTTGATGCAACGAATGTAAGACGGTTCTTTACCCATGAGAATCTCAACCAGATTATTTAAACTGTTTTTAAATTGAGTTATGGCGGTCTCTGGACGTTTCTTACTGGTTAAATCTTTCACATCAAATACAGTCTATAAGCAACAAGAGAAATTGCAAAGATTAATTTTTGACACTTGAGAACAATTTAAAAAATGTTACTCATCTTTAAAGTTTACAAATAGATTCTTTCTTATTTTCTTTCCTATAAAAAAAAATTAAATGTTTACCTTTGTAATGGAATTCGTAGTATGCGACATAACTTCACGTAAATCTCGAAATAGTAAATCATTGTTTTTCTCGAGAAATCCGCGAACATTGTACGTAACATCGCCAGCGTAATGCACTAATCTGAATTCCTAAAATGTCAATATTATTCTTATATTCTCAATTTCTTTTCTTATTCTTATTTTTATATTCTTAATTTCGTGTTTCACAAATAATTATCGTAATAATTACTATAATAAATATAATGCAAGTTAGTTAAGAGATATATTTATATATATAATTGAATAAATTAAATTAATTTAACAAAAATAAAATAATCAAATAAATAATTTAATTCTACAATTTCTTTCTACAATATTTCGAGATATTAGATATTACTATTCATGATTCAGTTTAATATTTTATAAAATTCTTACGTCTCGTCCCATAATCTTTTGCGTTTGTATGTCAGCTTTCTGATGGCTGATGTAGTGAGGATGGTTGTTCAGATTTACGTTCAATTTCTCCAAGAAGCTCATATCCGTTGTGTCTCCAGGTCGCAAACATTCTTCGTCCATTAACGATATTATTCCTGCCAGATTAAATATTTAATTAATAATGTACATGTGATTGCGAATGTGGATTAGAATTTTATAAAAATTCAACCTTTATACTTCTCTTCAATCAGGTCGCAAATGATTTTGTTATTAAAATAATCTATGTTCTCCCAGGTTATCCCTTCGCGCAGATATTCTTCCTGTTCTGACTTCAATGTCAGTTGGATAAACAGCTGTTGCAATTTCTCATTGCAAAAATTAATGCAGAACTGTTCAAAACTGCCAAAATAACGAAAGAGAAAATTATCGTTAACTAAACATGATCTCCATGTTTATATCGTATGTACTAGTGATAATTAATTTTTGTAAAATCCTATTCCTCAAACCAAAACATTAATTTAAGATATAGAATATAAAATTAAAAAGTATATTTAAAATAATAAAATTATACAAAAAAACTTTAGAAATCACTTAGAAAAAATGCATTTTTCTCAAACTATTATTTATGACACTCGTAATATTTTCATAAAGTCTTTGACCGTAAATAATTGTATTTGACAGTTATACCTATTCTTCTGAAAGATTTCAAAGCCGTAAATGTCCAAAATGCCCATGACCATTTTGCGTCGAGGATTGGTCTGGGGCTGTAGAGATTTGTTGAGTCTAGTCACGAGCCAGGTGAATAATCTGTCGTACACGGCCTTCGCTAGCGCGTCTCTTGCATAAATAGCCAATTCCCTATTCAAGGGTGAAACCACTACGTCACCATGAGCATCTATGGTACGATGAGAAAATGCCTTTGCCAGTCGCTTCACGTCACATCCTAGCAACTATTCAATTAAGAAATGTGACATCCAGCAATTTGCAAGTAATACATTTAAAAAATTTTATGTGCATAATAAAATAATTAGAAAAAAATAATTACATAATGAAATAATGATGAACAAAATATAAAACATAAATAATTATAACAAAACGTAAAAAGCTAATAATTACTTTAGCGATGGCATCGACAGACACAGGTTTCAGAATAGTTGCCACTCCATCCTCCTCCGAAAAACCCACATTACCCATGTGCAGCACCGACGCAACTATAGCAAACAGGTCATTCTGCTCCTGCTGAGACATTTCCATAGTCTTCATCGCCCGGACGACTTCCTTGTACTGATTAGCATCGTCGATGGTATCCACTGTTCCTTTCGTCTGAGAGTTCGATTTACAAATTAACAAAGAGATTGTAGAAAAACGAAAGAAGCAAAAAGATTTTAACTTAAAAAAATTAAATAAAAGAACCAAATGGTATATACTCACCCCGTTACTCAAGTAGAAGAAAGTATCGAGATTCCTTTTTAAGAATAATTTTTTCAACGTGTCATCGTCCGCGCCTGCTAAAAGCTGATAAAAGATATGAAAATTTCGTTCGCCCACCGATTGATGGACCACTCGAGATTTCTCCAATAAATAGTTTAGGATATTTCCACCGACTGGATCTCCCTAAAAAATACAACGATTATTGTTTGTCACAAAATTTTCGCGAAAATTTTCTTCAATTCCTTTTGAAGGAATCCCTTTTCTATTTTTAAAAAAAATTCACACATTATTAGATTGATATTTCACCTGAAAATTGAACTGAACGTCCATGTATTTGCCGAAGCGGGATGAATTATCATTGCGATTGGTCTTTGCGTTACCGAAAGCTTCCAACACGGGATTGCTGCCAATCAATTTATTATTCACTTCTTCTACTTGTTTTTTATGACCGGTAGCAGACGCAATAAATTCTAAGATCTTTTTAGACGCCTCCGTTTTCCCGGATCCTGATTCGCCTTAAACGTAAATAAAAGACATAAAAATATGGAAAATAAACTTTATAAAAAATAACAGAAAGGAATTATACAAAACTCGATGTTAAGGAATGAAAGTGCAAATTCTTACCCGAAATCAGGATGCATTGATCGCGATTCTCTTTAGCTAGAGATTGATAGGCAGTGTCCGCAAGAGCGAAACTGCAAAAATGGATTTTTATAATTCACGGAAATAACCAGTATTACTTTTTATCTTATATAGAGTATTTTATCTTATATAGAGTATCCTGGATATGTCGTACTTTCTCTCGTTTTTCTTGGCGAAAGTTGTATGAATTTATTCCGGGATGCTGTATATAGCAAAACAAGGTGGATGCTTACATGTGAGGAGGTGCCTCAAAGAAGTTTCTCCCGTGATAGTAAAGGATGGTCTCCGGAGTATAGATGGGAAGTTTCTTATAAGGATTCACTGACACCAGTACTTGACCAATGTACGTCTACGATATGAAAGATAAGAAATATTTCTCTCAAGTCATTGATGACATCCTAAGTTTTTAGAATAGTGCATTATAACTAAGAAGTTTACACTGAAAAAAAACGTAATAAATGTGATAAATCCTAAATTAAAATGCTATTCTTGCCGGGCCTTTTTATTGATTTAATTAAAACATTTTTCTCAATGTGTGTGATTTTACGTAAAAAGATAAAAAATATAAATATAAAATTAAAATCTTTTTGTATAAGAAATTTCGAACTTTCAAAATTTATTCCTTATTAAATATAAACAATACATAAAAAAAAATTAAAAATATAGATTAATTAATTAATTATGTTTTCGACTCACGTAAATGAGATTCTCCTTGAATCGTTTGCGCAGATTGTCGATGAAGGCGGACTCACTGCGAAAGTCTTCCAGCAGAACGAAGTCCTGAACGCCAACTCTATCACGCTCGTGCAATCCTCGTTCCATGTTCCCAGGCAATTTTTGATGCTTGAAGACTTCCGGTCCCGTACCAGATTTTCTGAAGACACCCCCAGTGTCAACTGTCTCTGCGCTGCAAATATCCCAAAGAATGAACGACTCTTAAACGCCTTTCAATACATAATAAGCTTCCCTGTCACAATTTACAATCCTATATCTATTACCCTATAAGTCTATTAATTTAGTAGAGTTAATCTGAGCAAGAATTTTCAGTTTTATAATTTAATAATAACAAAAAAATAAAATTAAGTTTATAGAATAATAAAAAGATAGGTACTTGAAAAACCATACAAATATATTTATTGAACGTCACTTGTCATTAAAAATCTGATTGTTCATCACTGAAAAATTAAAATCATGAAATATAAAGAGACTTGATTTAAAACGCTAATAAACTTCGTTTATTTTCATTTATTTTCAAGTAACGTTAAACATTTATTTAAGAGGTAGCATGCATAAAGTCGACATTCTATTCGACCTTGCGGCCTTGCAAACGATAAGAATTCAGATTAGATATCGGAGTCGGTAACGCTTGCAGACAATAGAGCAAGTGGTAATAGATCGATCAGCAAATATTTCTATATGTTCCGAATGTATGCAGATAAAGAGATAGAATTACAAGAAGAAAAACCGAGAAAGTAAAAATTTCATACATATAGTCGATAATATGGGTCGATCGTTATACAACTGCAAAGAGTCATAATATTTCTACCTTATGCTAGTCTTGCTAGTGTAATTCCGATGAACAAGAATAAAATTTGATATTTCAAATTTAACAAATTTATTCGAAGAGACATCCCTTTCGTGGAAAATTAAAATAATTAATTTTATGATTTTATTTTTTTTAATATCAACGGAGGAACTTCGTACTCACCCCATGTTTTTGAGATCCTGTTGGCACTTTTTTTTACACCTGTATAATATCCACAGGGAAAGAAACATGAAATTAATTCTATTATTTTTGTTTCTGTATTGTTAATCGCGATCGCAAATTTTGATTTAAGTCTAGATCTTGCTACTTGGTTAGAATAAATGCAAATTTGTCAGATAAGATACGAATTCGTTGATTCACGACATCTGATTGTAGGAATTCAAGCGGAAGAGATTAGATGATTGGAAAAATGTGATTCCAAATCAGTGTATAAAGATTTTGTTTAATCGATTAGATCATCTTATCGTATGAAAACTTAGATAGAAGTTGAAAAAATTTATTTATAAGAAAAGTTACTGTTAAAAAATTTTATCATATTTCCCGAGTGTTGTGTTATTGCTTGAAGAACTTATATATGTACGAAAACAATCGATATAATCATTTAGAAGATAAAAAAGGATAATGAAAGACTCTAAAAATATAGTAAGCAAACATTTTCGCGTGATTTTCAATGCTGACGCGATCCACGTGTCACTCTCATTAGTATTTCATTGCATCGACAAAACAAGAGCTACATTTCTTGTGAACTTCCTCCAATTTTGCAGAACACACTTATATTTTTTCCAATAATAAGCATTCCATGTATAACATAGTTAGATTATTTATAATAAATAAATCTTTCGCATTGTAGGAATTTTACATCTATAATTCATTTTTTCTTTCTTTCATGCGTATAATAAAATTTTTCTACAACAAACACGTGAATCGTTCGCGCAATGTAAGATCTAAGTTGTGAAAGATCACGAATCGAGTAGAAGACAGTCTGTCATCGAATTCGACAATGTTTAATGTAAACACACAATCACAAGAAAATTGATGTTATTTCGATGTTTAGTTCGTGTCTTGATTCACACGACATACACGACATACACGGCGGAGAAAAGAGTCGCGCGTTTACTGCTTCGAGGAGATGTCAATTGAGGAGAAATCAAAGAACAGAGGAACCACCTTACGACTACTGCTCAAGAATGACCTGGCGGTG
>Ga0157364_1004426_pt1 | contig 14030 bp, 7 predicted proteins | sample AttsexASBM2_FD_111476 | JGI IMG/M metagenome (GOLD analysis project Ga0157364, IMG submission 111476) | Fungus gardens microbial communities from leaf cutter ant in Ribeirão Preto, State of São Paulo, Brazil - Atta sexdens ASBM2 | ecosystem: Host-associated > Fungi > Mycelium > Unclassified ... | reverse complement strand
AAAACTTAAATTTCGCATATTGAATAATTTTGTTATTGTCTTTTATATATCTTTTATCATGAATTGATTTAATCTTTTTTTAAAAAGATTATACTTTAATACAAAAAGCCAAGCGATATTCAAAATTAAAAAATATCTTTTTTTGTGTTATACGTGAAACATTATGCATGTATTTAATATCGTTTGATACTGTTCGAGTAACTTTCGACGGAAATATATAGAAGATACCATATAAATCCTCTCACAAAGAAGCAGAGGAATATATCAACGTCTTGACTTTGAAGAATATTTGTCATGTCACTCGTAATATATTAGGATACACTGAACGAGTGCAAAGCACTGTTTATGCAGAATGAGCTGTTTTCGATTCCTGAGATTTCAGTCCAAAGAAAAGACGATAAATGTAAACGGAATCTGAGTTCTTCTAAATAAGAAAAGTAAGAGAAGTTGCAAGAATGCTGAAATAGCTGACCCGTCCGTCATTTATCACCGTTCCATCGGAATTGTTCGAGAAATAAATTTAAATTGCCGGAAGTTCTAGCTAAATCTCTAATGGCTTTTCAATGTGCGAACTGCTTGAATTAGTTCATTACTTCCTCCCCGCGAAAGTTGTTGAAGTTTAATTAGAGAAAGTTTGTCGTCGAACAATATACAAAATATTTTCAAAAACAAAAAATATTAACATATATTTGTATATACATATATATTTTAGATTTATGCAAGAATTTTAAATCGTTCGTACTTTTAAGGAAATTATAAGGACAACCTTGTAGTCTTATATTATTTAAACAAGATCGCATATTCGTTTATTCCAATTTTGTTATTAACTCTTCGTAATTATCTAGAATTAATTTAAAAATTATAAATTCTTAAATGAAGTAATTGTTGCATCTAAAGCGTAAAAATAAAATTAATGAAATAAACTTAAAATTTATGTGAAAACATTACGTAAAATTTATTTGCGGAAGTTAAAAAATATATAAAAAGTATACATATAAATGCATATAAAATATATAAAGAATAGCAATTTTAGATATATTCTCCAAGTTGCTTTTTAATGAGACAAAAGGAAAGACCAATTCTCTCTTTCTCTTTCTCTTTCTCTCTCTCTCTCTCTCTCTCTCTCTTGCATTTAATAAAAAATATTTACAATTAACAAATAAAAAAATAAATATAATAAATAAGAGATTACTTTTCGGTTTCAATTCATCACGATTAACTTCATAACGTCGAACAACGCTATAAAGCCTATCTCGCTGAAAAAGAGATATACATACATTCTTTCCATGAATTTTATCTTATTATAACTGCTTATTATCAACGATATTCTGGAAGACTTTATACCATAAAGAGAAATTTTTCTCATTTAGACGATATCGTCAAATTCAGTTGACGACTTTGTTGGATTTTCCTCAAAGAAAAATAAATAACAAGGAATCTGATGTTATTATATCCATAGGGAACATGATGGGAGAAGGAGAAAATATCCACAAAAGAAAGAGTGGATTTTTATATTATATATAGAGAACTATTCATTTCGATAGGATAATAAGAATCGAATACAGACTACCAATGTTTGCTCGAGTGTCTCGGCTTATCGATAAAGCTCGTATATTTTCATCTTACGCTGAAGGCTGCAAATGTTTATACTTTTACCGATACTATTCAAATGTTGCGATATTATTTGAAGCGACACAATGCAATTGCGCGAGAAATCACGTCTCATTACAGATTTACTTAATATCGGAATAATAATCGTTTAGAGCTTACGTGAGCGTATATGTGCTGCACATAAACAGAACTTCGGCTCGCGATGAAGTTACAATAGAGCTTACATATCGATGAAACTCCGGCGAAACTTTGTCATCTCAACGCGAAATTTCTTAAGTGTTGACCACGAGATACAGGCGCGAGGAAGATTGCATCTTACAACTGGCCGGGTATTAAACGTCCGCATCGACGGACTGCTTGGACGAAGTTAGTATATTCGTGATTTGGAACATAGATTAGTTTGTTTTAGCATGTTCAATATTACTTCTAAAACAATGAACAATAATTTATTGTGTAGTTATTGTATAGTTTGTTGTTATTTCTGCAATGTTCTATATAAAAACAAAGCAATTCTAATCATACTTTCGTATATAAAATATAATTTGTAAAATTACAATCATTCTACGTATTCTCATTTTGAATAATTTACGTCAAATATAGTCTCTCTTTCTCTTTTCTACTATTTGCATTCGAATAAAATTTTAATGAAGGAATTGGAAGCAGATGTCTGTTTTTCATTCAGAAAGTTTATAACAGAAGCGAGCTGTGGTAATTTAATACCTTGATAATTTTCGCAGTTAAGCTTTATAAATGTAAATATATAATAAATTTAGTATTTTGATTAGTTTCAAGTAATACCAAACTTTACATTTCAGTTAGTTTTAATAAATCACCTTTAATAATCACCTTTGATAAGAAATCCCATATTTCACTTACAATTAATTAATTGAATAGATAACTTCGTATTTCGATTAATTACAAAAGGATTTTATTTTTGCAAAACTTTAAATTAAAAACTAATTCTCATAATATTCAATATTGAGATGTAAAACAATAATTTTTCATAAAATTTTTATTATTGAAATAAAATATTATCAAATGTGTATAATTATATTATATCGTTAAATGTAGATAGAATCTTATGTTATGTAAAACTTTTCGATAAAATAAAATATAAATGATTTATTATAAGCATATATCACAATATTTATAAATAAAGGCCTTGATTTAAGTGAATGAGTAATTTATAAATTAACATGAAAGTTTGCATAAAAGACATCTTGAAGTTAGCTTGCTCCACAATAATTTTATTAGAAGAAACGCATTCGCTGAACAGACGATTAGTTGCTACAACGCAACATGATATAAAGACAGGAAATGGAATTTTATGCAACATATTAATCTTATAAAACACTTCAATGTCCTCATCAAATATCTCTGATTACATTTTTGCTAAAATCTAGTATAACATCTTTTAACATTTTTTTCAATATGTTTCACAAAAGAGATAAATAATATTATATTACTGTATTATATTACTTTTTAATAATATAATAATATTAATGCAATGTGAAAAATTAAATTAATCGCAGTATGTACAATTATTGCAGAGAATATTAAGATTTTTAATTATATATTTATTCGTACATGTTATATTAATCCGAATATGTAACATAGAATTTCTAATAACATTTCAAAATATATACATTACAAGTAATTTTCTCTCTCGCTATTTTTCTCTTTTATTTATTTTATCTTTAGTATATATATATATATATATATATATATATATATATATATTAGGGACATGGAAGAAAATTGGCTGTAATGTGTATATCACGATATTTTCTTTCAATGTTTGTTGCAATAATATAAAAATAAATACAAATGTTATTTTTAAATCCTTTTGTAATTATACATATATCAATTCAATAAAGTTACTATATTACACTTTTCTTTACTTTTCATGTATGCTTTTATATATTTTATATATGCGTCTACTCATATTATTTTTTTATTATCCTCTTTAAAATATCTTTAAAAGATAAAAATATTATAATAAGAATATTAATATGTTAATAAGTTTTATAATTTATTATAAGGATCACTTCAAGAATGACGCTTTCTTGAAAATTAAAAATACAGCGACGGGTGAGATAAGAACAAGGCAAGATGATTCACGGTGAAATAGTTGAAAAAAGTCGTATGTCATTTACATCCGAAGAATGCCTTTCTATGGCAAATTATATAGTTCCTCTAAGATAGCTTTGATCAGCGATGCGAGATCACCTTACAAAGCACGACGTTAGACAAAGCTTGGGGTTTTATCCGGCGTATTCGGGTCAGATATCAAATAGCTATTCGCCGGCAGGCAAACACGACTCGTCGCACCTTTGGCGAACTATATTAAATTACCGATTAGCATACCAAGATAACGAACAAGAATATTCGCTCGCTGTGCTTACAAACGGAAACCATGTGTGACGTGAGGGACTTCTCTTGGAGGCTTTCGAGTCAAGTCAAGGCAGTTACGAAGCTACGGAGCGAGAAGGGACCACGAATAGTGATGGAGAGCTTGGCTGTAATACATCGTGTCGTATGAATAATGTATTATTAATGCGACTTACGCGGATTATAAAGAACATAAATTCACAATCACGGATAACCGAATAGGAAGGAATACGCGATTTGAAGTCTCAGAAAAGATTTATGTCGTCGTATTTGTCGAGCGTATAATCGGATATAACACTGCTCACGTTCCTTTGCGCGCTTCCGTGCCAAGATGGAAATCTTTTGTGTCTTAGTACATCATTTTACCGTCTTTACACATTGTTGACCAATAATCGTTTCTTCTCACTGTATATAGATTTCAGTTCTCGATAAATTTCCGATTCAAACGATATTCAAACTTCCCGTCTCGCGCGGTCAGTTGATCTAAATTCATGCGAACGATACTTTCATGTCATAAAAGTGCAATTTTCTCTTCGCGATGAAAGTATTGCGGCGACTATAACGCACTTCTTTGAGTCGCTCAGGCGAGTAGATTTTGTCGCGATTATGTTTAATCACGTGGAATAATCGATGTACGACAAGTGGCGCGACACGTACTTCTTTGGAGGATCCATCGAGAGCACGGTAGTTATTACATGGTTCATTACAGCAGTTTGTGCCAATTGTAAAATACTTGCGGGACTCACCTTAAAGTCGATGTAACCATTCTTGTCCATGTCGAATGTGCGGAACACGTGATCACAGAATTCTTCCGCGTTACCGGACGGGAAGAACATTTTGTACATGTCAACAAATTTCGCCGGCGTTAACCTGCCATTAGGACAGTCTTGCTGTAACATTCGAAAGAACATAAGATCGTGAATTCTCGAGTTAGTTTATTATTTTCTATATTACGTATGTGTAATGCATTTCTATTCTAACATAATTTTTGGACTACTTTTCTTTGTTCCTATCTATTGACCTATTTGTATCTCTTTAAGTATATCTATAAATGTAATAAAGATATATAAAGATAATAACTCAATACTTTTATTGTATTTTTTTTTAAATGACTCATTTTTTCTTCACTTTTTTTTCATTCCTAAAGTATACAATATAATTATATATTAGTTGGAATAATATAATTATAAGTTACAGTACGCAAGTTAAATTTTGATCGCACTGCGTTAATTACTGCATGACATTTTCACAATTCTTTATTTTTTATTGCACTTTTCACAATTTTAATTTTTTTATCATTTAACTATCAATGGTTTTTTTTATAGAGATACATTAAATTATAGAAACATTAAAATTTTGTTTTTGAAAATAGGAAAATTAAACACGTCATAGTAATGTAGAAAATAAGTTGCTCAAAATGTTGTTATACCTTGAGTAATAACTAAATTTATGTCAACAAAAATAGCACTTACGTATACCAAGTAAGAAGAGTATATATTTGTGTCGTACGTTCTTCATGTATTTAAGCGTAAGATATATTAAATATAGAGATATATATTAAATCTGAATAAAAATACTTTACTAAAATTATATCGTGTCTAAGTTAACCGATTTGACTTTCATCCGCATAGTGAATTTTATTGATCGCAGAATATACCTCGGGATCCCATATCTTGCCGCTTGAGCGCAAGATATGGGATCCCGAGAAAAAAAATTACGTCGTTTAAGTATCATCGCTCCCCTCGTATCAGATTGGCCTTAATCTAGTGCCGTTCGTCTCATTTTTAAAAAGAAGCAAACGACGCCTCTTCCGCATGATATATTTTTCAATCTCCTTCGACCGCGCTTCTTCGCCAAGGTCGATGCGCGGTAATCAGTTTTCATTTATTTCAATCCACAGACTCAATGAAGTCATATGCGAGATTCATTGCAAATCGCACGAGAGGAAGCGGGCAATGAGCAGCTGTGAAACGCGACTAGATTGCGGAACGTCCACTATAATGATTCTGCTTAGTTTAATTAGTCCGGTCGCCACGATCCTTCGGATCCGCGCCCGTTTAAACTGTTCGAGAAAGTAACTTTTCTGCGGCACTAGCAGCTTTCGCGAAAACGTCACATCTTGTTCCTGATAAATCTTCGTCGTAGCTTGGGCGAATTCTCATAATATAGATTGATTTGATTTAAGTATCTTACAAGAATGCTTGAAATATTGTTAACGATACGATACTTTCTAACGTATTTATAAACTTGGTATCATGTGTTAGTACTTGAAAATTAATCAGCTCTAAGTTCAGATTCGAAAGACACTTGTAAATCTGATAGTCTACATAATATTCGTTATTTCACATATGCATTCGCATCAAATTGCGATAATTACTCATAATGACAAAACAACGAATGTTGACAGCGTATGTGTAATTGTATGGAATTATAAGCATAATATTATAAAGGTAGTTTCAAACTAAATAAATATTATATGCTGTATTGTAAATTATATATAGACATGTTATTAGCGTTGTGCGAATGCTATAATGTGCGCTAAGATAATAATGTTCTAGTTAGATCTAATAATGATCTATATGCCGATAACTAAATATTAAATTTGTCGCACGTATATCATATCTCAATATACTGAATATTTAAAACGTAAATTATGAAACTCATTGCGTCAACGTGATTTATTTATACGCGTCGAATATGTGAGAAATAAATTAATATTTGCCATATAATAACTAAACGAACGATATCGTCGATAATTAGCTTCGTCTCAAACGATTATTTTTTATTAGGTAAATAACATATTAATATTGGATGATAAAATATCACAGTGATATAAAGATATCACTATTAATTATGCTACATTAATCATACTACATTTTAATTTTTAATTATTAATAAAATGTGATAAAGCATTACACAATATAATGAGACAAATAGTATTAACAATAATATCATCGAGTACTTTGCATTTATGTGTATATAACTCAAATTCATATTTAAATTTATATTTATAAATATTTATAAATATTCATATATTAATATAAATTTATATTTATAAAATGCATCTAATTAAAAATTTGTAAAACGTCGTTACACTTAAATTAAGTTTCATATTTTCCAGATGGAATAAACTACGGATAAACAGATTTTTTGTTAAAATATGTTATAATTTAACCGCAAATTCTTATTTATGCAATTTTATAACTTTAATCTTCGTATAATTTCGTATAACTACTCTCTCTGCTTCTTTGCAAAGAAAAGAGATATACAATTTCGTGTTTGGCCGCGCATGTTTGTGAAAATATCGCAGTGTATTTTACATGTCATAATTGCGAGTGGCTGCGTATTGATTCTAACTGACACGTGTTACAAATATACATGTGGCATGACAACATTTATTAATGAATTTGTATCAATTTTATTCATATATTTATACAGATTTTATTAAATAAATTACTGATTTGTAATTTTTTTTTTTTTTAATATAATATTACGCTGAACTAGCACCATTGATAATAATTATCGCTCTTTTTTAATACATCAGAAAATTATGAGATATCCTCATTCAATTTTTTCAGAATATTTAGAAACTAGATTTATTAAATTATATGTTTTTTTATATCTCCTTTTTTATGTACGTTTTCATTTTTAATGAAACTTTATGGCTCTATAAAAGCGCATTTATATTTGTGTTACAAAATTGTTATAAATCAATGCAAAAATTTCTTTCATTAATATTTTATTTTATCACATGACATATGCACTGCATGTTTAAAAAAATATTTGTAATCATGAAAAACTATATTAAGACGTGATTAAAAATATTTAAAAATAAATTAGTAAATTAGTATATAATAAAGAATAATCGATAATTACATAGAATTATTAATAATGCAATGAAATATTATCATATAATTCATTTATCATGTATAAGAAACTACTTTAAAATGCTATTCAGTATTAGAAAAATTTTTAGAGAGAAATTATATTTGCAATATGTACGTTAAATTAATTATTCTCTGCAACAAACTTTTCTTCTCTAGATCTTTTCATCACGCTCGTATTCGCATTATCTTCATGCTTATTATGCACAGAAAAATAATGGAAATATTAAATGATTTAAGAATTCTAATAATAGGTCATGCAAATAAATGTGAAACTCTCTAGAAACTGTTTTTTCAACGCTGGAGTTTATGCGAAAATTTTCATTTCCCAACAAAGCATTTGTTTAAACGTCTTTTATTGTTGTAATACCGTTGTAATATATCATAGGAAAAGTATGCAATTACGGTGAGAATACACGGAGCGAAATTGAGGTTGCTGTGAAATATATGAAACCAAAAAGATTAACGGTTTATAATAAATTCGATCTAATTCTTGATTCATAATTTATCCAGTAATATTTATTTCAATACTTACTTTAAAACCTTTGTACCATTCCTTTATAGTCGCTTCATCATATCGCGTATGCGACTTGAGGAAGTCCATATCTTCTTTGCTCAACTTGTCTTTGCTTCCGAAACAACCCATTTTGATATCTGCAACAATCAATAAAACATTTCATAAGAATAAACGTAATTTTCTGTAGCAATTCTTGGAAACATTTTTCATCGCACTGAACAGAATTATCACAATTTAGAGGATTAAATTAATTTCTATAAGAAGCAGTAGAAATGAAGCGATAGATGGGATGATCAATTTAACGATTTAATATCTAAAAGCAGAGGTGATCAATTTGGATGATTAATTTCTACTAGATAGGAATTATCTATTGTCATTTTGTTTTATATTTGAAGAAGTAAAGAAGTAAAAAGATCTCATATCTTTTTCATTCCCTGATGTGCAATTTCAATCTTAGATTGTATGTCTAGATTAGTGATTTCGACCATTGTGATTACTATCACGCTTTTCGCTAAACTTTCTACGCGACAAATTTAAGCTAACCACGTTCGCCGTGCATAACTTAATGTTGGTGAATTATATTAGCAGCACTGAGTGAATTATAAACTCGTAAAATAACATCGGTATGCAATTAGGTGTGTGTCTTCTATTCTTTTAACTTTATTTTCCTATTCTATATTTTATAGGGAAAGATATTTGCATACTTCATCATAATAACAGTCAATGTTATCGATCTCTTTGCAAAACTTTATAAAATTTCATTTAATTTATTAAGTATTATTAAGTACTATTATAAATATAATATGCTTATAAGCAATATTATTGTAATATGTCTTAGTAATTTTAATATTACAGTATGAAATTTAGTACAAATATTATTTATTAAGTGAACTCAGTAATAAAATTTTATTATAAAAATTATTATTTTGAAGTTAAACTTTTTCAAACAACGCTTAATAAGTATAAGCATTTATTATGAAAATAGTTTTAATTTTTAATGTTATTTAATGTTAACGTCGATTTTATTCTTTCCTGATCATTGTATATAAAAAAATATTACTTTGTCCGAGATATTTTTCGTAATAAATTTATTAACGGTTTTTCAATATATTAACATCTTTATAATGTGATGTTTGATTGTAGCATTAAATTATTAAAATTGCTTGTCAATTTAATTCGCGATTATTAGAATAGAATTTTAATTGCGTTTATAGTCCGGAAAAACAATTCGCAATTTGAAAAAAACAATATGGTATATATGTAAATACATACATAATATAAATTAGTAATTCAAGATTGAATTATTTAAAAGCAATGAAGATCCAGCTTCGACCACAAAATAGGCATTTTAAATTTCTAATATGGAATTTTAACATTTTAATTTTATTCCAAGGAGAAAGAGATTAATTTGTTGTAATTTTCAGAAGACAAAAATAGAACAGAAATATTTACATTGAAAAATAAAATTCCAATTTTTTAGGAAAATAGAAACCAAGTATTAAAATTTTATTTTTGTCTCTAATATAGGACGATGTGAAACACAATGTTTCCGACTAGTAGATTTCTTGCAAGATTTCGCGAAAAATATATATAATTGATACCTTGGTCCAGCAACTTTGCGATATAAGCCGAGCGATCTTGATAACGACTACACGGAAGTTCTTACTGTTGTTACGTGGTAAGAGACCGTATGTAATTTTCGAGATGTCGTGTATTACAGTGCACCGTATATATTGCATGCACATGATACACGCAACGCACGCTCGTCGGTTGCACTTTCAACTGAAATTCGTTGTCGTAATGTTACCATAAATGGCAGGATATCGAAACCAAACGCGTGATTGGAATAATGGATACGATGACGTACGTCATAGTCATAGATATACGTGTAGGTATTAATTAGAAAGGACAAAGAAAACAAGATGCTTTTAGTAATTCTTGGGAGATCAGACTTAATCGCTTCCGTATTACAAGAGAGTAGCTAAGAATTGATTTATCACATAAAACTTATATTCATCTATTTGCTATAATAGATTTGTTTTACAATAATTGTTTGATGGCAAATGCTTTCTTGATTTATTCTTGAGTTATTGCTACTTCATCTAATTATTTCATCTACTTGATTAATATCTTCTTTTTTATCATATATACATATTTATTTTTAAATTATATTTTTATATTTTCTTTTTTAAACATTTTTTGTAATATGTTTAGACATGTCTTCCAATTTATTATCATATAAATATTTTCTGTTTTTCAAAATCCATACATTATTTTAAAATAAAGAAAAACATAAATCTTTTCTGAACAATTTATCAATTTTCTTTTATTATAATAATATAATTTTTATGTTTCTCAGGTTTACTTACGATAAAAAAATTTATTCATCATTTACAGCGATGTTTCATTCATTATCTCGATCCGTCTCTAATAAAGAGATATATAAATAATTAAACATGATTAAAATAACATAAATAGCAAAAGTTTTAGTCAACAACAACAAAATTAATTATAAATTAAAACTTAGTAAAAAATAATTACAAGTGATAAAAAATCTCCCACGTAATTTTTATCATAAAATAATATTAAATTCAATAAGCAAGTAGATAAAAATTTCAGAAATCAACATCATTCTTCTCTATCTAAATAAATGCACAAGCAAAATGTTCAATTTTTTCGTTGCTAAAATCTAAGACGCAGTGTATATATAAAATATTAAATATATATCATTGTCAAATATATAGGTACGCAAAATGCACAAATATTGTAGAAAAATAAACAATAATTATTATTATATGCTAAAATTCCATAAATAATTATACAGTTAATTAGTGCCTAAGTTTAAGAACATATAGTTACTGAACACTTAATTATATATTTAATTAGTACTTAAGCTTAAAAAAGTTTAAAAATCTCAAGATTAATCTTAAAATAATGTAAGTAGGTAACAGAATGTTCAGCAACCTTGATCCCCTTTGTGTCCAGTATCTATGCAGGTAACTTGTACCACGATAACAAAGAAAGAATTAATCGTTATGCCGACGTTGATGCACGAGTAATGTCGTAATGAGCTTTGGTCGATACGCGACTGGAATTGTGAGCGACTCATTCGTTTCCCGTCAGAACGAAGATGGAAAGGATGGGCCAAGGATCGTTTCGACGAGGAGGAAATGACCGCGATCGTGACCGGCTTAAGAACGATGATTGTTCGTGGCCGACCGATTTAACGGCCGGTACCAAACAATATAATGGTGTCGCGCGTTAAGTAACAAAAGAGTGCGCATCCGCGTTATTCGCGAAAGTGTAAAATGTGAAACACATAAATGTAATGCTGACGCGTTTCGCGGTGGCGCCGACCAAACGTCAACGAAGTCGCGCCCCAGCTATTTACGAGATTAAGGATACGGATGAAGATTAACGGGGCTGTCACATATATATACGTGCTCGAGTTTCGGTAGTCGTCGATTATTTCACAACGAACCACCACTTGAGTTAATGCGCCACATTCGCAAACTCTAAAGTTCTCGCGCGAGAAGAAATTATATGCCCGAGGTTTTTCTCTCCTTCCTTCTCTCGCTCTTTTTTCCTCTCGCCATCTTGGCGAACGTCTTAAACTATTACTAAGAGATATTAGGCACACATTCACTGTACATTAATCGCTGCCGTAAGAAGGTTTCGTTCTTGCTGCAAGTTTTAATGACGAGGAGAAACCGACGAATCCCGTCAGAAGGAATTTATCGATCGTGCTCTGAATGCGAGACAAAGATTATATAATAAGTAATTGCCAATGCACTTTTCTTTTTTACTTTTACGCTTTGAGAATTCGATCTTTCGAAATTTATTATAAATGTATTATATATTATATTATTATTATAATAATATATAATTTATTTATTTATTATAAATGAAAATTAAGCCGAAATGTTCAAACTTACATATTAAAAATAAATTTTGTTCATTAATTTATATTACGCACTAAAATCCACATCGAATTCTCATCCTTTTAACTAATTATTGTAAATGAATTAATTAAATCAAATAAATGAAAATTTGTAGAAGAGAAAAATACATTATGTATTGATATTTCTATTGAATTGGAACAAAAGTTTATAGCGTTACTTTCAAATTCAAGTTGTAATTTTGTTAATGAATGAAATTTAATTTAAAGTAGATATATAAAATAAATCAGCATAAGAAATAGGATAAAATTTAAATGTAAAAAAGGGTTTTAAAGCTTAAGCTCTCTTCTTTCAAAAGATTATGTAACAATTACATCTTTTGTTTTTATAAGTTCGGAAATTTTTATATAGGTATAGAAAACACACTACGAACAAAATAGGAAATTTTTTGGTCATTTTGTGAACCGGTCACATATCCAAAGAATATTTGCAAAAATCTTCGATTTTCTAACGAAAGAGCTTAAAGTTTTCTCTAAAATAAAACCTTTTTTTGGTATTGTCGGTGGTATTTTGGTGAATTGTCGCGGATCAAGTAAAAGTAACATTTTGATTTTGATTGTTCATAACTTCGTAAAAATCATTACGTACTGCAATTAAAAAAACAGATTCTTAAAGTTATATCGAATATTATAATTGCCAAATTTTTTTAAAAATCATATACGTGATATAAATAAAATAGAACTTTCGTTTTAACCTAATATAATCTATATCTCATTATTATTTCAAATTAATGCGGAAGAGTTAACATTTTTACTATCTTTATGTGATACTTACTATTTCTTAACAATACCTAACGGATAACGATGCGAGAAAAAGAAGCTGGTCTTGGAGTTCAGAATGGCAGAGAGATTATAATTGCTAATAAACCTGCTTCTTATTTTCTTGTTCTTTGCTGTTGACGGACTTAGCAATTAAATAAGATTGTTACTAAAAAATTAACACACTTGACCTCATAATAGATTGCTCTTAGAGACATTATTAAATTTCAACAATAGTATTTCAAGTACTTTAATACTTAAAAAAGTGAAACTGTAAAGTCGCGAATGTAGTAACCTCGCGATACTCGAATATGATAATAGTCAATCATTCTTATTAGGAAGTCGTTCATTATAATAATTATTCTATTAACTTCTTTGTTATGAAGGGGGATAATAAAAAGGAATGATTGGCTTTAATTTAAAACAAATTTTTATTAAAATTTTGCAAATTGTTTTAATGCGCAAAGCGATGTTAAAAATTTTTATTTAAAAAATTTTATTTAAAATTTCAGTTAATTTTATATTATTCAAAAAATTTTTTTTATTAAAGTACGATAAAAACATAGCAATCCCACGTAACATTATTACATCTTATAATAAGAACTCCTTCAACTTATTTTATGGCTATTATTAGGGAAATTTAATAAAGATAATAAAAGTAAACGCTTCAATTTATTTTATGATCAATATTATGGAAGAAGCTAAGAGCTTTTCGTAATAGTATTATTATAAATGACTGTTTTCTAGTCAGAGTTTCATGATCGCTGCAAACTTAAGGTCGACACGTACAATCATGCATAAATTTTATCATGGAAATCTTACCAAAACTCACAAACACTGAAGTTATCGTTTCATATTCCACATATGGTTGCTATCTTTCCAAATTTCATCCGGAGATTCTGATTTTTTT
>Ga0157364_1004425_pt1 | contig 14031 bp, 4 predicted proteins | sample AttsexASBM2_FD_111476 | JGI IMG/M metagenome (GOLD analysis project Ga0157364, IMG submission 111476) | Fungus gardens microbial communities from leaf cutter ant in Ribeirão Preto, State of São Paulo, Brazil - Atta sexdens ASBM2 | ecosystem: Host-associated > Fungi > Mycelium > Unclassified ... | reverse complement strand
TTTGAATGTCATTAAGGTTAAATCGACTTTTTTTTTTTAAATAAAACAACCTTTTTTTTCTCAGAATCTAATAGTTGAAATCAAGAGCTTTTCAAAACACTAATAAAACCTCTTTTTAATTAGTACTTTTCGAGTTAAGAGATTTGAAAGTCACAATAGTGTAAAAAATAAGCGACAACATAAGAAAAATATCAGGGCGTTCCGGGCTCCCAGATTCTAACTGAAGCCGGATCTCCTCCATAGTAGACTTTCGTCCTGCCACTCACACATAGCTCTGACATTGTCTGTTGTGTCTATTTCTTCCAAATTTCTTATAATATAATTTGGCATTAGCATTATCTAAGGTATATCGCGTGGAGATTGTTTGGATATTATCTATCATAGAATAAAATCGGAATGGATTCCGATCAGAATTATTCAATATCCCTAGATTTCTATTGTGTTTTTTGGAAAAAACAAAATAATTCTGATTGGAATCCACATTCTTTGTTCCTTGATAGCCCTGGTCGGATTTAGTCATGGTGGAATTAATAAGGTGAAACATACGCGCGCGCGCGCACACACATATACACATTGCGCATAAACAATATTGGAAATAGTCAATCAAATAAAAGGCGATAGCAATACTGGAAATAATCAATCAAATGTTCCCCAATATGTACTTTCCTGCATATAATAATGCTGATTATATAGAACAGTTATCCAAATTCACTTTCTTATTGCGCATCCACGAAAGTATACTTCACCTTATTAATTCTATCATAGATTTAGGGTCTCTTTCATCAATCTTAGTTAAGTTAACTGACGATTACATGGGACTTATTTAAATTAGATTCATTTTCACAACTCATGATTAACTTTTAACTGAGGTTTAACTTCCCAGCAAATGAGAAATTAAAATGGATTAAAATGGATTAAATTTTTTTTAATATACGTACTTTAAATCCATGAAAACGGATTAAATGGATTGAATTCGAATTGACACTAGTTTAATATTCGAAAAAAAAAACATTCATCTTTAAGGATTACAAATTTTATTCCTAAGACATTTATAATAATCATATCTGAAATTCTACTTCAAATTGATATTAAAAAAACGCATCTTAAGATTCGAACCTGGGATCTCTGGCTTAGTAAACGAGAATGGATTGAAATGGATTAAAATGGATTCAGATTTTCAGAAATACGGATTCATGAATGTTAAAATGAATCCTCTTTATCCTGATTGCATTTTTATTCATTTATAGGAATTGCATAGAGCATATCTCTATGCTTTTTAATCTAAAAATAATATTAACATTTTCTGTGCATCGTGAATACTACTCAATTCAGAATTGTGAATAGAAAGTACGGTTTTTTTAATTCAGTTAAATTCAAAAATAATATCAACAATTTCTGTGCAACATGAATATTATTCAATTCAATATTCTGAATATGAAATGCAGTTTTTCAATTTAATTGAATAAAAACAGTTTTTATTTAAAAATGGACCATAAATGCTATTTAAATTATTTAAAATTATAAATTAAAAAGGAAATTTTTTGTTTTAATCCAACTAAATTCAAAAAAATTGTAGCGTAAAAATAATTGAGCTACGTTCATTTGTTTATTTTTGATTAAAATGAAAGATCGATGTGAACATAGCAAGTCGAACAAGCCCGAATATTAGACTAATCACTGCGCGCGACATCAGCTAAGCGAGATTAGATTATCCGATACTTATCCAATGTTGTCTTATAATAATATAAATTGTTTATATTTTATATCCGTTAAATGATGATATTTTTATTATATCTATATAATTTCGTTATTATAATTTAGTTGGTTGTAATTGAAGTAGAGAATAAATAACACACTTTCCAATTGAAGAAGTGGTGTAGCGGCTAACATAGAAGATTCATAATCCAGAGGTTTCAAGATTTGAATCCCAATAAGATGCGTTTTTTAATATCAATTTGAAGTAGTTAATTTCAGGTATAATTATTATAAATGTCTTAGGAATAAAATTTGTAACCCTTAAAGATGAACGTTTTTTTTTTTCGAATATTAAACTAGTGTCAGCTTGGATCCAATCCATTTCAACTCATTCAATCTATTTTCATGGATTTAAAGTACACATTAAAAAAATTTTAATCCATTTTAATTTTTGTTTGCTGAGAACTATGCGCCTGAAGAAAACAGGTATCTCCATTTAAATGTTTAAACTAGTTAATCGAGGTTAGTTTTTATAAGTATATGTAGATAAAAACTGATCTCGATCCTGAAGCCTGAAGCTGGTTTAAATGTTTAAAGATTAGCGATTACGAGGATAGTAATGAATTATGTAATCAAAAGCCCTGAGGCATTAAGTTGATACATCTGTGCTTAGAGTGTTAATTTTGCACAACATACATGTAGAAACAATATTTCAAGTTTTATTTTGCGTCTAATAATTAATAATGTAAGTTTAGAATTATTGTACTGCGTTCATATCAATCAATACTGGGTATTAATGAAACTTTATCCCTAGGATGGAAAGTGAAAAGTGAAAATTTTTATCATTAATGGAGAAATTTTTACAATTACATGTAGCGCGGTACGCGGTATGCGGTACAGAAATTAACTAGGTAACTACAGAAATTGCGTAAACCGTGCCGCTTGCTTCTTTTCTCTTCTATTAGAGCCATCCCATGACGCGTGTCACTGTAAGCGCATATTCGCGTATTGAAGAATCCAACCAATCACTGACAATCCGCCGTTTACGCGATAATTGTGTTCCATGGTTCGTGCGTAACAATATTAAGGACACAATTGTCGAATACGTAATGTCATGTCCGCAACAACTTCATTTTTCTTGTCTAATAATTATTTTTGAACAAACTTGCTAACAGGCCTGAGTAATAGAATTTATTTACACTTCAGCATATTCAGCATATACAAAAAGGGGACTTGGTTTACAGAAATACTTATAATTCATTCACACTTACATTCCTCTCTCACATTTATCTTACAACTACAAACCTAAACTTTATTATTATTATACATTCTCTTTTACCTATTATTATTATACGTTCTCTTTTACCTATACATAATCTCTATCATAACCCTATTACAATCTATCACATCTATTATTATTGTCCAACTATAATATGCTACACTACAATCTTATACTCATAGCCTTGTAGTCTTATATAAGATGTAGTAAAAAGAAATCAATTATTTTTCCAATAGATGGCTTTAGTAATCTGCATCTCGCGTTGTATAAGTGCGATCGGGTTACGCTAGATGGCGTTAGAAATATAAGATTTCGTACTAAAAAAACTTCTCAGACAGTTTTGTGATTGCTTAACTCAGTATTGTTTGAGTGCGCGTCAAAAATGGACACCAGCAAAGAGAAAATACGCCATATTTTACAGTTTTTCTTCGATAAAGGCGAAAACGCAAGCCAGGCGGCTAAAAATGTGAATAGTATTTATGGTCCTGATACTGTAACAGCCAATCGTGCAATTTTGGTTTCGTCGATTTCGTTCCGATAATTTTCATATCAAAGATGCACCACGCTCTGGAAGACCAATTGTCGAAAATGGCGATAAAATAATGGAAATCGTCGAGTCCAACCATCATGTAAGCATTGTTTCGATTGCCCAGGAGCTAAACATTGTACAAAAAACTATTTGGAACCACTTGAATAAGGCTGGATATAAAAAGAAGCTCAATGTATGGATGCCACACGAGTTAACGCAAAAAAAACCTCATGGAGCGAATTTCCATCTGCGAATCGCTGCTGAATCGCAACAAAATCGATCCATTTCTGAAGCGGATAGTGAAGCGGATTGGTGATGAAAAGTGGGTCACTTACAACAACGTCAAGCGAAAACGGTCGAATCGTGGTGAGCCGACGCAAACGGTGGCCAAGCCAGGATTGACGGTCAGGAAGGTTTTGCTGTGTGTTTGGTGGGATCGGCAGGGAATCATCTACTATGAGCTGCTCCCCTACAGCCAAACTCTTCGGATCTGTACTGTCAACAATTGGATCGTCTGAAGAAAGCAATCGCCCAGAAGCGGCCAGCGTTGGCCAATAGGAGAGGAATTGTGTTCCATCAGGACAACGCAAGGCCACACACATCGATAGTGACTCGCCAGCTCCGGGAGCTTGGTTGGGAGGTTCTTATGCATCCACCTTATAGTCCGGACCTGGCTCCAAGTGATTACCATCTGTTCCTGTCTATGGCGAATAATTTTGCTGGTGAAAAATTCGCCTCAAGAGAAGTTTGTGAAAATCGATTGTCCCAGTTTTTTGCCAATAGGGACGAGGGTTTCTATGAGAGAGGCATAATGAAATTATCTTCAAAATGACAACAAGTTGTCGAACAAAACGGTGAATATTTGATCTAAATCGGATCATTCTAACTATACTAAATAAAGCCTTCAATTTCATGCAAAAATAATGGATTTCTTTTTACTACACTTTATAAAATACTCATTCCTTGTCTTCACATTATCTTTATCTTTATATATAATCTCTATTTATATCTTTTCCTTGCTTTCTTCTTTCTTTTCTTTTCTTTTTATTTCCTTTTCTCTATCCTTCAATAGTTTTATTAGCGTTTTTCCTTTAAGTTCATTAAAATCTTCTCCTCATAATTTCCTTAGAATCTTGTCCTTATCCTTCTCCAACTCTTCAAAACTCTTGTCTCCTCACATTTTTTAACATAATGCTTCAGGTTATCTTCGCTTTCATCACAGAAAAGACATCCTTCCTCTTCTATTCGTAGCCTATAACAGAAAACAGAATAAGAATTCCAATCTATTAGAAATCATGTATTGTGAAGTACATAGTTTCTGATAGATTGAAATTTTTATTCTCTGTTCTCTGTTTCCTATTCTTTTTAGTTCCTTAATAGTCCGCATCGTCTAGAGCGGCCACGTTCGAAATATCGACTTCTTACTTGTCTGACCAATCGCTGCTCTAGCTTTTAAGCACCATATATGAAACAATCTTAAATCTGAGTATTATTTTCTTTATTTCAATCCTTAAATCTAGAAACATTATTCTAAGTTCTAATCTAGAAGTACCGATTCAATTTGTAAATTTAGAATTAATTGTAAGTTTGTACTTTTTTAATTAATTTAGAAACAAATCTGTTTTCGCACAGAATTAATTATCAGCCCACTAATTAATGTATCAATTGCTATTAAATATATATTTAATTGATTAATTTCGAGTGTGTGCTTTGCGAATGCCTCTACTTTCTCGCTAATTCTTAAAATACTAATAATATAACCACTGTTAAAACATTAACGAAAAGTAATCACTCGTGCGAGAAAACAGCCTATCAATGCGGCCGAGTCAACAGATGAATTTAAAGAAGCTATCAAAACCTTCCTGCTTGATAACTTCTTTCCGCTAGCATTCGGAAACACCAGAGAACATTTAGGCAGCTTTCCTTTTAGGAGACACAAATCGATACAGTATAATACAGTTGGCCACACTTAAATGGAACGCGATGTGCAGTGTGTATCGTGTGTACGAACTTTTAATACCTAACCTTAAAAAATTTGAATGTTTTTTTATTATTGAAAATAAAAATCTTAATATAAAATTATTTTCTTATTTATTCTTAATATAAATTATATTAAAAGTATATAATACTTGTTCGTCGACACAAGTAATTCTGATATATTGAAAACAGAACAAAATGGTGGAAATTGGTTTGCGAGTGCGTTCTAATATCATTTAATTCATCAAAATCACACTTGAACAGAACTCGAAACACACTCTGACTCTTCTCCCGAGCAGAGGCAAAGTGTGTCAATTGAGTTTGAACAAAATTAAATGGAAAGCGACGTGTGTCGATTTGTGTCAAGTATGTCGATTGTGTCTTTTAAAAGGAAAGCAGCTTTAGCCGGGCATTTCAAGGTAAGAAAGCTTTTTTCCACTTTCCGGTAATTGAAATTAGCCATCAATGAATTGTATTTAGCATATGTCCCACGTTTGCGCGCACTTATCGCTGCTCGAATCTTGGCGGTTAGTCCGTACTCTATGTGGTTACGTAGCGCATGTTGCGTATCTTCGCTATTTTTTCAGCATAGAGAAAATGATACCATCAAATGCCCTGGGTATCATTCATGAAACTTTTTTCCTAGGATGAAAAGTGAAAAATTTCTCCATTGGTTAAAATTTCACTTTTTACTTTCCATCCTAGAACTTCAATTGTTAAAATTTTCACTTTTTATTTTCCATCCTAGGGATAAAATTTCATGATTGATACCGTGAATTCCGCGTCAGAAAATGAAAAGAGGATTATCAAGGAATCTTACGGCATAACATTCATTTGGGGTTCCCTGAACGTTTCAAATTCTATAGGGTATGTTCTATTTTAACTGTCACTCTGCATGCCCTCGCAAGTTGTTCCGACTGTTCCGAAGTATTATATTAGATTTGTCGCTTATCTAGGGAGAACGAGAGAGCAACTGTGGAATGATTTGGAATCCACTATAATCGAAATATTTTACGCTCACCTTTAACCAATCGATAACTAGGATAAATTCGGCTATGACGCTCTTTGATACGGAATCGCGAATTTCGTATCATACCACAGCCTCAGGTTAGTTCAAAATACCTGCAAAGGCAACTGCAGCGCAGTTCGTCGTTCATTTATGCAGTACTGCGAGCAGTGCATCCTCAGCAAGAACTGCATAAACGAACGCACTCTATAAATATGGATAAGGTAACGGTGATTGGTCCGCTAAATTGAGGCAAAAACGGAAGTTGCCCTAAAGTCCCTAAATATCAGAGTCTAGTCATGCCCTAAAAAATGGCGTACGTCTGAAATGTATTTGCTCCTTAAGGTCTTTTTATGCATCGCTAAATTGCTCCAAATTTAGTGACGAAACTCATCGATCGCTGTTTTTTTTTCCAAATCATGAAAATGGAATGCGCGATGAAAAGTAGCGATTACAGACATTACGATTGACTTTCATTACAATTCTTTTTGTTCCAAATCACAATATCCTTACTGTCAAGTATAGTGAGTGGTATAGTCGCACTATTAAATATATACAGGAATATCATGAGTGGCAAAAGAAATGTTTAGAAATTATGAAAAGGCAAGAAGAGGAACAAAGTGTTTAGTGCATTTGTTGCAATTATGTCTGCAAATAGAAAAACATACAAAAAAAGAAGGACCCCTGTTTGTACAGCATGGGAATTGCATTGCTAAAATAAATTCATTTTGATAAAATAAATTCAAATTGTAGGGATTATCGCCTATTGTCGCTACAACTTTAATCAAATCGAATACAGAAGCGACTGACAGCGATGACTTTCAAGCGACTGGTGGAGTCATGTGATCTTCGATCGCTACAAAAGTTGCGACTAATGAAAAGATTGCCGCCATGAAAAGATATCTTTAAAACATACATGCGTTCGGCATTACAAATCGGAGGCGTCCGTTTGGTCTTTTACCTCGAAAATCGTTCAACAACTCGCATTTTTCCGCTACATGCTATCTCATCCGCGTTTAGTATTAACATTTTTAGAGCCAATCGAGCTGCTTAATTCACTCCGGATTCAAAGACCGAGCTCGTAGAGCTAATGCAGATTTTCGCGCCTAAATTAAATTCATAACCTATATATTTATGATAATGTCCAATTGATTCGTTAAGAATCGAGGAGAGACCTCTTGTCAAAGATAAATTTTTTTATATCAAATTACGGCTAAAAATACTGGATGGATTGCGTTTTAATTGCGATATTCGTAATTCATCAGGAAAGACTCCTGAAAGCTCGTATAGAGCGATTTTTTGTAAAAAGAAGAAATAAAAATTTTCTAAAATCTCACTCAATGTGTACTATAGTGCAGTTGAGATGTATACGATCTTATTAATAAATAAATTTTCAAGAATCAATTTGCAAAATTCGACTCTATTATATTACTAGGAAGGCTCGTATAGAGTTTTTGCAAATTGATTCTTGAAAATTTTTATTAATAAGATCGTATACACCTCAACTGCACTATAGTAGTGAAGAAATAATATTTCTTCGAGAAGAAAAATGAGTATAACCTAGATTACCAGAACTGCATGCACATTCTGCTACAGCTGATTGCTAATCAGGAAATCAGGGAAATTCTTCACATTGAATTAAACAAAGAAAGATATAGTATATAAAGATAATAGGTTTCCTTATCTTTCTTGATGGCATTGATGATTCTCGCCTTCGGCATGCCGAGAATAACCGAGAACGAAACGAACTGACATATAATGAACTAGACAGCATGAGACAATCTGTTGAAAAAAATCTTTCAGTCTATCGCGCTTGATAGAAACGACCGAAGATCGAAAATGCTTTCTCAGCGCTCAGATCTCGGCCGCTCAGTGTATATCAATATAAGGGCATTCGAGATAACATATAAGTTTTAATAAATTTTAGTAATCATATACCTTTCTCATTAATATATAATAGCAAAAATGATTTCAAAACGTAATAGTTTATGAGATATTAATTATTTATGATTTTTTATGGGAATTATAATACTGCGTTTATAAACACAGTCTGTAAGAATTTTATGTGGTCGCTTGCGTAAGATGCGAGATCAGTATGCTGGAGATCCTACGTACTATTCTATATTTTTTCATATTTTTTCTGAAATAAAGTAATTAATAAATATATTAGGGCGAGCATATTTTTATATAATTATTGAATTTATTCGTGTACTTTTAAAAGTTTTAAACCAACAAAACATAGTCAAACATTAGAAAGAATATAGATAAAATTATTAAAACCATATCAGAGGTTGGACACAATATAAATAAATTAATTTATTAAATCTTTATTATGTGTCAGTGAGTAATAAAAAGTTCAAATCGAACCTACACTTTGTTGAAAAGCGAGAAAAATTGGAATCATGAGTTAAAGTATTTATAATTACGTTAGATGATGAAATCAACTACTTTATTTTATCTCTTTCCCGGCATGCTATTCTTGTTTTACATCTAATAAACAGAAGATGGAATAAATAGCGATAATGTTTTCCCGAACGCATTCGTCAATTTCAATTTCTATTTAAAAGTTGTTTTGTTTGTGAAAATATTTCAGTATCAGGAGAGTAGCTTTTTATTTCACACATAAATAAAAGCACGTGTAAAAAGCTAATATTTTACAATGAAAGCACAGTATAAACTAAATTAAACATTGAATTAATTAATTAACATTTGAATATGTAATGTATGAAGAGAAGTTATTGTTAAATTAGTAAATTATTAAAACAGGTTTTAATTAAAAATATTTTTTGCATTAATTCACTAAGGTCCGATTGCACCGTTACTTTGATTTTAAGCGAAACTTAAAACTCTTTTTATCTCGTTTTAAAACCGAAAAAAAACAGGAATAAAGAGAGTTTTAAGCCTCGCTTAAAATTAACTAATGTTGCAACTGGAGGTAAAGAATTTATTTAATTTTAAAATTTTATTACTTTATATAATATATTTATTTATATTTTTATATCAAAATTAAAAAGAAAATCACAGGAGAAAGAGAGAATAATTCTATTATTATTTTAATATTAATATTTATTTTAAGAATTTATTCGACTAATCCAGCCAGTACAGAGTATTTATAAAATATTTTATAAATATTCTGTGCTGTCTGGGAGAGTAAAGTTAATTAATTTTTACATTTTCAATTCGTTATTTATTACAAAATTAGTCATTGAAGAAAATACTTTTTATATTGCGCTTTCATTTATAAATTTTTAAAAATGTGCTGGCGTATAACGATCTCTCTTTAATTTTACTAATATAATTGTGTAAAATACAACAAATAATTACAAATACTGATTATGTAAATATGTAGATTTGTAATCTGTTAAATGACTAATAACAATTGATGTTTAATCTGCCTAATCTGTAGATTCTTTAATTCGACTAAAAAATTAATAATTCAATAGTCATTAATTATAAAAATTTTTTTACGATGTTTTATTAATTTGTATACAAAATCATTAAGTTTTTTGTAAAGCAAATAAAGAATATTTAAAATATCAATATTTTAATATATTAATATTTTAATATATGAGAAGATCATATGAAAAAGTAATTTATTTGCTGTAGAAGGATGAAATATCCATTTATTTAAAATGAACATTTAATACTCTATAATTATAATTTCCTTTTTAAAGCTCGATTATACGCTATCATATTTAATTGCTCGAAAATAAATTAATATTAGATCATATTGCTACTATTAATTTATTACAAGAAACATTAATTTGTTCATAGAATTTTTTTTTGTACATATGTATTTACAATGTATGCGTAGTTATAAAATAAATATACGCAAATAGGTATGTGCATATACAAAAATTCACAATTCGCAGTGGCGCCTATTAGCCTTGTTATTATTGTTTTCTGTTACTTAAGGCTAGAAAGGATTTTTATATCAAATCTTGAATAGATACACGGTGTGATACAATGTATCATTACATCATTGTTATTCGACAAGAATATCACTGTCTTGTATTATTTGTAAGAAGACGCTTTATTGCAATACAAAGTATAAAAAAGTATAAAAAGTATAAAAAGAGTTCGAATTATTACATTGAAAAGAAAATGAGCATTCTGATGAATTTATTTTCATTATAAAATTCATATTATCTCTCTCTCTCTCTCTCTCTCTCTCTCTCTCTCTCTTTCTCTTCTATTTATTTTAATTACTACTAAAACATTAAAATCCAGTTGCATCAACGTTACTTTGACTTTAAGCGAGACTTAAAGTCAAAGTAACGTTGATGCAACTGGATTTTAATGTTTTAGTTTCTATCTGTCTCGTTTTAAAGCGAAAGAGAGACAGAGACAGATAGAGTTTTAAGCCTTGCTTAAAGTCAAAGTAATATTAGTGCAACTGGGCCTAAGAGCTTTAAATTTGGAATTACTCTGGCCCGAAGCATTTTTACTGTTTGGTCTATTTGAACATAACCTTTTTATAAAATCTGTTATTAAATTGAATTTTCTTATAATTAATTAATTTTTTATATGTATACATAGATGTATTTCAGGACATTCAATTTTGGCTAAGATACATCAATCATTTGATCATTTTATATAATGTAATTATAAAAACTTTAAGTCATGATTCCATTTTTTTTGCATTTGAACAAAGGAATAGTTCCAGTTTGAATTTTTTACTCACTGACACGATGAAGATTTAATTTATTTATAATATTTATTAATATTGTATCCAAATCATGTCTATGACATGATTTCAATAATTTTATTTATATTCATTCTAACATTTGACTATATTTTGTTTTTGATTATATTTTGATTGTGATGTAAAACTTTTAAAGTGTACATAAAATATAAATTTAATAATTATATAAAAATGTGTTTACCCTAATATGTTCATTAATAATTTTATTTTAGAAAAAATATGTGAAAAAAGAGAAACATAGGATTTAAACGTGGGATCTCCAGCTTATTGATCTCGCATCTACATGCAGAACCATGCAGAGTTCCTACGCATTGCGTTTATGAATGTAGTATATAACGCGTAGAAAATTGTAAATAAATATCTTGTAAACTATCGCGTTTTGAAATCAATTTTACTATTATACATTAATGGGAAAGATATATGATTACTAAAATTTATTAAAACTTATATGTTATCTCAAATACCTTCATACTGATACATCGAGCGGCTGAGATCGCTGAGAAAGCATCTTCGATTGCTTATATAGCGACAAGACAGAGAAAAGAGAACATCGAACTCTCGTTCTCTTTTCTCTGTCTTCGCTCTCACAGGAAAGATATTAGTTCATACGTATATGAATATACAATCATAAGAACATGGAGATTATATTATCTGAAGTTGGCAGCCCTGAGCTTCAAAGTCCTACCACGTGAGGTCTCTAAAGTCAAATCAGACTTGGCCCGTCATTCTTGTCGATCCTTAACACATACATTCATCTCTTTTAATATTTCTATTTTACAAATAGTACATTTAAACTATTATAATGTCTGAGTTTACAAACGCTGAAACAAATGTTGTTAAATAGAAATTGATGGAATATGTACAATATTTAACGAGGAAAGTAAGTTTTTAATTCTTATCCTCTTTATGAATTTAAGATTACGTATTTAAAAACAAAGAATTTACTAGTTAATTTCAAAGCTTATATTGCACATATAGAATAAAATAAAATCAAACTGTATTAATATATTAAAGACTCTAACAAATATAAATCAAGTGATAAAACTTATAAATTTCGAATTGCTAAAATTTATTTGCAATGTAATGTTTTCTCTTAAGAAAACACACTTTGAATCTGCTACATTCATGTGTAACTATCTATTTTTAGTATATAAGATTATTATCAGTTTTTAATAAAGTGAAAGATATTTTCAATTAATAGGGTGTTTTTATTTACTTCATAAACATAAATAATTTCATTTTATAATCTAACCTTAAAGGACAGTTTACAGCTCTGTATCATTTGGAATTAATTCTTGGCACTCGGATTGCTCGAAGATTACGTGATCAAGTTCGCCATCTGCTAGCTCACATCTCAGATTTATATTGCCGAACGCACCTACGGAAGGGAAATAGAGCACTGAGCTTGGTACAAAAATCTATGCGAGATAGGGTACCGTCAACACGATGCTACAAAGGCGTTTTTTAATTGATCAGTTTGCAAAATTCTTTCTTCTAATTGGTCCATTAAACGCTTCAAAGCGTTTGTAGCGAGACTTTAACTAGAGCACTAGAAACGTAGATATTCGCGTCCACCATTTTTATTCCTTTTCCCACTCCTTGCTTTGTTCCCATTCCATCACTGAGCTATGACGGGTTATGATCATTACAGGTTATGATTTGTATTTGCTGCTTGAAATTTTGTAGCTCCTTTCATTCCATTTTTGCTCTCAATCAGTTGAATATCTATCGTAATATTAGTGCAGGACCTGAAGAATGCCTATCTGGCGTTCAGGTTATTTCAGGTTATTTTTCAGTCAGAAATAGTTCCTCGAAAAGATGTCCTTTCGTCATCGTTACGATGAAAAAGTTGTCGATTCGAAACTTGCATCGAAATTTCAACATTTTCAAGTGACAAAAAATTACGTAGGGAGTGCAATGAGAGTTTGATATGTTTTTAATATTTTTGGTATAAATTTGTGATATATCATCTTATATTTCGAATATTTTCGTTCAAAGGTCGAATCGATATTTTTTTCGATTTCATTTCGATAATTGTAATATCGCTCTAATCATAAAAGTTTTCTCAAAATTTTTCAGAATTTATAAATAATTTTATAACTTTAAAAATCGTGGAATTTTTTTTGTGAATCAAAACATTTTTTACAATTGTCGATAAAGTTTACATCTTTTCTTCTAGTAATTCTTTGTATTTTATTTTATTGTTCTACTTCTGCTGAATAACATTACTTTTATTTGTACTTTATAGTTTATTTAATATAATTTTATTACGTCACTTTTGTATTGAAGAATTTCAGGGAATAATGTCTCTTATTATAAATGAGCAGAAATCAGAAAGGAAAAATATCATTGATTCTATCAAAGTCTAACTAAACTCTATTTCTCTAACTCTAACTAAACTAATTCTAACTCGAATCGATATCGAAATGATCTCGATTTTTAAATTAATGAAATTTAAATGTTGATCTATCATCCAATATCATTTGGAAGTATAAAAATACTAGCGTCACTGCTACTGCAGTAGTATTACTACTGATACGCAATAATGTCAATGCTGAGCTAGTAGTGTTATTATTATAGTAGTATATGACATATGACGTAACATAGAACTACTTCCAGTAATTGTAATATTTGATATAAAAAATTTATTAGAGTAAAAAATATATATTAGGTGTACAACTTTGCTTCCGCCGTTTTTTTCCGAAATTCGAGACTTTATTATTGTAAAAAACTGGTTATACATTTATGATTCAAAGTATTGTCCATCGCTGGCCACTACTTTCTCCCATCTTTCGGGTAGCGTACGAATCCCGCGTCGAAAAAACTGGTCATCTTTTGAG